>Ga0272445_1000215_pt1 | contig 56968 bp, 68 predicted proteins | sample YNPCB0031_FD_194404 | JGI IMG/M metagenome (GOLD analysis project Ga0272445, IMG submission 194404) | Hot spring sediment microbial communities from Yellowstone National Park, WY, United States - YNP-CB-003-1 | ecosystem: Environmental > Aquatic > Thermal springs > Hot (42-90C) > Sediment... | reverse complement strand
TCATAAATCGTAATATAGGTTAAATCTTTTAAGCAGAACACTCTATAACAGAGAGCTGTGGAAGGTTGAGTTTAGATGGTTGGGAGCGGAGAAGAGGAGAAGATTAGGCGTATATTGACGGATCCTAGGCTTTCGGCTATTAAGGCTATGTTGGAGAAGGACCATGCTATAGACTGTATTTTCCTTCTTTATATGGGTAGGGGGAAGTGGAAGGAAGCCAAGGAGTTTATGAGGGCTAATGGTTTGACACTTAGTGATGGCACATTCAGGGCTAGGATGATTGAGATTGAGGAGCTTGGCTTAGCTAAAAGCGAGCGCTTGGACCCATTGAAGAAAAAGTATGAGAAGACTGAGTTTGGCGAGAAAGTGGCGAAGCTTCTCTTGGAGTTCTTTGAAAAACTAGAGAAGTAATACCTCCTCGATTCCTGTCTCTGGAAGATGCTGCCCTGTTGTTATGTATTCGGCTATTTCCTCATTGTCATGTAGAAGTCTGTTGCCTTTGTCGGGTCGTTTATGGAGAAGAACTTCCATTTGACTTCTGGCGTGTAGAAGTTTGCAATGTTTTCCAGCGTTTCAGGGTTGTCCGTCTCAAACATTGTGAAGCCTTTGCTCTCGCCCGTGAACTGGAAAGGCCCAAAAATTAGTTTGGCGAAATTCTCGTTTCCTTTTTCCCTCTCGGCTGTCATCTTCCTAAACTTTTCAATAACGTCCATGGCGTCGCCTCCAACAACCTTCCAAAAACCTATATATTTCATACGCTTTTCACCTCCACATTTTATGGTTATACAGTTTCAATATTGAACCCGCAACAAGCAAGAAAGCAGCTCTTACACCGCTCGCTCAACAAGCAGCAAAGTTCACCTAATAATTAAAAGCCAACCTAATAAGCATTCCCTACCTTAAGTTTAGAGTAAGCAATCCAACAAAAACATCTTTTAATCTAAAATTGCTAAAACATATTACATTACGAATAATGGAGAACAATTTTCTAGAGGGAGAGGGGTATTCAATTTAGGTTTTTCGCGTTTGTAAATTTGATGCTCGTTTGTTGGGGCAAAATCTATAGGAGGAGGGGAGATCACTATTGGCTTTTTCGGCAGTCAAAATTCTATAGAGGGTAGTGTATTTGTTGTTTGGAACCAGCCACAAATATGACCTTTTGCGTTTAAGGGCATTTAACAGCGTCAAATAGCTTTTTCTATAAGCTCAAACCATTTAGGAGTGGGATAAGCCCCTAAACGCTAAACGGGACTTGAAAGGTTATGGTGGAAAACGTCCGTGAACTATTAAAGGCTCATGAAGGATTAAGGCATGAAGTTTACCTAGACATCGAAAACTCAAGCTTCGTCCCATCCGAAGTTGTTGAGGCCATGCTCCCATACTTTAACCAACGCGCCTACGGAAATCCAACATTAACCCACAAGCCTGGATGGGAAGCCTACGAAGCCATAATGGAGTCAGCCCAAAAAATAGCAAGTTTCCTAGGCTGCAAAAACCTTGAAGAAGTTAATTTTACGCCGGGCGAAACAGAAGCCAACAACCTAGCCCTTTTAGGCACCACCCTCCAATTGCGGGGTAAGGGCAAGAAGATTGTGATTTCGGAAGTTGAGCCCCTAAGCGTCATACACGTGGCTGAAATGCTAACCAAATACGGCTTTACAGTAACAAAAATTCCAGTAGACACTCAAGGCTTCATAAACATGGAAAAACTGGAGGAAGCAGTTGACCAAAACACCATTCTCGTAAGTCTCTCAGCCGTAAATCACGAGATAGGGACAATACAGCCAATAAGAGAAGCCTTAAAAATAGTCAAGGACAAAAACCCAAACGCCATATTCCACACAGACGCCTCAGACGCCTATGGAAAAACCCCCTTCAATGTAAAAGACATCGGCGTGGACATGGCAACAATAAGCAGCTACAAAATACTAGGACCCCGCGGAATAGGAGCCCTCTACGTGCGGGAAGGCATAAACATAGAAAGAATATTGGAAGGGCAGATAGGCACACAGAAGCTCTGGCCGGGCGTCGAAAACACACCCTTGATAGTTGGTTTTGCAAAAGCCTCCGAACTAGCCTTCAAAAACTTCGAAGAAAATGTTAGGCACATGCAGAGGCTAAGAGACAAGCTCATAAACGGAATCTTCGAAAAAACAACGGACGTACGGCTAAACGGACCGAAAGGCGAGAAGAGGGCGCCGGACAACGCAAATATAAGCTTCCTCCGATGTGAGGGAGAAGCCCTAACAATAGAGCTAAGCCTAAACGGCGTCTACGTCTCAAGCGGAAGTGCATGCACAAGACGCCTACTACAACCAAGCCACGTCCTAATAGCCATAGGAAGAAAATTTGAAGAAGCCCACGGAAGCATCCTCATGAAGGTTACCCGCTACCACACAGAAGAGGATATAAACTACGTCCTAGAAGTTTTGCCAAAAGCCGTTGAAAGGCTCAGAGGAATAACCGGCACAACCGTGGTGGAATAAATGTCGCGTGCGCCCTTACCCTACAGCCAAAAAATCCTAGAGCTTTTCAGAAACCCCAAAAACCTTGGAAAAATGGAGGACGCCACAGTCTCAGCTGTTGCTGGCAATCCCCAATGCGGAGACATGATAACCTTCTACCTAAAAATAAACGAGCAAGACGTAATCGAAAAGGCAACCTTCGAAAGCTACGGATGCGCCGCCAACATAGCCACATCCAGCATAGTAACAGAAAAAGTAAAGGGAATGAAACTTGAAGACGCGTGGAAAATCACATGGAAAAGCGTGGCAGAAGAGGTTGGCGGACTCCCAGCGGTAAAATTCCACTGCGGCATATTGGCTGTTGGTGCGCTAAGAAGAGCCATAAGAACCTACTACAAAAACAAACAAAAAACGCCTGAGTGGCTTCCTAAAGAGCTAACCTTCGAAGAAAAACAAGCCCTAGAAGAGGAGGAACTGGCAAGAATACTAGAGAAAAAGATGAAAATGGCAGAGGAAAAATAATGTTCGACCCCAACAAAATCCGAGAAGACTTCCCGATTCTGAAACGCAAAATAAACAACCACTCGCTAATATACTTTGACAACGCAGCCACATCCCAAAAGCCAAAACAAGTCATAGAAGCCATAAAAGAATACTATGAGATGCATAATGCTAACGTCCATAGAGCCGTGCACACGCTCTCATTGGAAGCAACAGAGCTTTATGAAAGCGCCCACGAAGAAGTAGCCAAATTCATAGGAGCAGAAAGCACCGAAGAAATAATTTTCACAAGGGGGACAACAGAAGCCATCAACACAGTCGCCTACTCATGGGGACTAAGGAACCTCAAACGAGGAGACGAAGTCCTCGTAACCCTAATGGAACACCATAGCAACATTGTCCCATGGGAAATCCTCTCAAAAATAAAAGGCTTCAAAGTACGCTACATAGACATAAACGAGGACGGAACCCTAAACATGCAAGCCCTAGAAAAAGCCATCACACCAAAAGCGAAAATAGTCTGCATAACCCACGTCTCAAACGTCACAGGCGTAATAAACGACGTGCAGTACGCAGCAAAATTAGCCCACGAAAACAACGCCCTAATCCTCGTCGACGGAGCCCAATCCGTCCCCCACATACCAATAAACGTGAAGGAACTAGACTGCGACTTCCTAGCCTTTTCTGGCCACAAAATGCTCGGACCCACGGGTATAGGCGTTCTATATGGCAAGCGCGACATCCTAGAAAAGATGGAGCCCTTCCACGGAGGAGGCGAAATGATACGCGAAGTCTCCTACAACCCAAAAACCCAAAGCTGCAAAATAACATGGAACGACCTACCATGGAAATTCGAGGCGGGCACACCAAACATATGCGGCGGAATAGGCTTAATGGCGGCAATAAAATACCTAAAAAACCTCGGAATGGAAAACGTCAAAGACCATGAATGCACCCTAACAGAATACGCCATAAAACGCCTACAAGAATGCCAAAAAATCAAAATTTACGGACCAAAGGACGTGAAAGCCAAATGCGGCATAGTGCCCTTCAACCTCGAAGGCTTCGACTCCCATGATTTGGCTCTACTCCTCGACAATTACGGCATAATGATAAGAAGCGGCTTCCACTGCGCCCAACCCCTCCACCAAAAACTCGGAATAAAATCATCAGCGAGGGCAAGCTTCTACATATATAACACCCAAGAAGAAATTGACCGGCTAGTGGAAGTCTTAAAGGAGATTGAACAGTCCCTATGAGTACTGCTATTCTGGACGCTTACATAGCGAGAATCGAAGAGGCATGCGGAGAAGAAAAAGACTACATAATCCACCTTAAATACGACAAAAAAGACGAGGCAATAAACAAAATACTGCAAAAAGCCGCAATGCAAAAAACAGTGGCAAAAATAATCTTCGACCTAACATACAAAGAAGTCCAAATACGCCTATACGCAACAGGAAAAGCCGTTTTCAAAAAAGTGAAGGACAAAGAACAGCTAAACCAAATCCTAACAGAACTACTCTCATAAACCATATTTTCACTAGTCTCGTACGGCAAAGTTTATAAGTAATACTTTCCAACTAAAAAGTAATACCGAGGCAAATAAAATTGCACATACCAGACGGCTACATAAGCCCAGAAATCGCAGCCACGATGGCCATAATATCCGCCATCTTCCTTGTCCTATCATGGAAAAAGGCAAAAGCCACATACCCGAAAGCATTAGCCCCGCTACTGGCGGTTTCAAGCGCCTTCGTCTTCGCAGCCCAGATGATTAACTTCCCAATAACGTACGGAACAAGCGGACACTTGGTGGGCGGAACATTTCTCTCAATAGTTTTAGGCCCTTATGCGGCGATCCTAAGCATGACAATAGTTCTGCTCATGCAGGCGCTTTTCTTTGCAGATGGCGGGATAATAGCCCTAGGAGCAAACATCTTCAACATGGCGGTAATAGGCGGCTTAAGCTTCTACATAGTAAAACTCATAGCTGGAAACTCAACAAAGGGCAAACGCTTCTTCCTAGGCGTATTCACAGCTTCATGGCTGTCAGTTGTTTTGGGCGCCTTGGCATGCGGCTTGCAGATAGGCTTTTCTCCAGCCTTCTCAGAAGTCGGCGGAATAACAGTAACGGTTCCAGCCATGCTCTTTTGGCATGTCTTAATAGGGCTCGGCGAAGCAGCGATAACAACAACCGCCATAACCCAACTCTACCGAGTGCAACCCGCAGTATTGAATGGTTTAGCTTTCCTAAAGAGGGAAGCAGTTTGAAAGGCTATGTGAAGGCCTTAATCCTAATAGCCATTGGGCTTGCAATCCTAATACCCTTCGCCTCATCCTACCCAGACGGCTTAGAAAAAGTGGCTGAAACCCTAAATGTGGAAGAGGCGGAACCCCTTTGGAAGGGACTGATGCCCGATTACACTCTACCAGCAATTGAAAACCAATACTTATCGACATTGGTGGCGGGCCTCTGCGGCCTAGTCATAGTTTCAGCAGCAGCATATGTCCTAGGCAAGCTAATATCAAAACAGAAACAGTAGATGAGGGTTGAACTTTTAGCTATTCTCTGCTTGCCAATATAACGATGTAATCTGCTGTGTCAGCACACATGTCCGCCGCGTGCTCAATAAACTCAACGAGATCGTCGAAGATAACCATTGAGCCGCTATCCATTTGCCCCGCATATTTGATGAATAGGGCTTTGGTTTTAAGATAGTCATCGTCAATTTTCCTCTCAATTTCCTCAACCTTCTTCGCACCACTTATAGCCGCAGACGAGTCCACAGCGATTTTCTCAATGCTACCCCTCAAAGCGTGGGCGCAATCCACTAAGAATGAAGTTGTGTGGGCTGTGTTTTCCCAAAGCTCCTTTGGAATTTTGGCCTCCTCAAGCATTTTTATGCATCTTGCCGCGTCCTTCACATGGTCAGCCAGCGTGTCAAGCCTCTTCACAAGGTGCATTAGGTCTTCCCGGTAATCTGCGAAAAGAGCCACACCCTTCGAAAGCTCTTTAAAGACTTCTGTTCTCAGCCTGTCAACTTCTTTCTCAACTTTGAAGATGTTTTCAATGTGTTGCATGGCTTCCTTCCTATTGCCCTCAGCCATCTTCTGCATAGCATAGTGGAGAAGCGTCACGGTGTCCAAAGCTTTCGTAATCTGCTCCTGCGCCAAATCAAGGGCTTTTGTTCTCCTCCGCCTCTCAAACCAAGCATAGCTCTTCTTTTCCAAGACGGGCTCATCCCCTTAACAATAAGCTATTATGAAATGCTTAATAACACTTTGCAAACCCGATGGTTATGACTCTTCGGCTTCTGCGACCCAGTAAGCCTTCTCCGCACCGTCTTTCGTGGTTACATACTCCTTCTTGAAAATTGGGGCTTCCTTCTTATACCTTTCAACAGCCTCCCTTAAAACTGGAAAAACGTTCTTCCTATGAGCGCCAGCAACAAGAACGTAAACGAGGTCTTCGCCAACGCTAAACTCACCGAGGAAATGGTGAATTTGAACATCAACTATGCCCTTCCTTCCCTTCAACTCTTGACATATGCTGGACAATGCCTCGTCGGCTTTCTCCTCATAAGCCTCTATCTCAAGCTTCTTAACCATCTCGCCTTTCAATGTTTCACCACGAACAACGCCAACAAAAATTGCAATGGCTCCGGCTTTGCGAAATTCTGCGCAGCTTTTTACTTCCTTAATTAGGTCCTCTAATAGGAAGTCTCCCTTTCTATGGATGAATTTGCGCGACATAAAACATCACCTAAAAGTGCTTGAAAGTTAAATGTACTTTCTCATATCCTCGGTTACAGCTGATGGGACTGGCAGGTCCTTCATGGTAAGTAAGCCAGCTGACGCCTTTAGCACTTTCGGAATAGAATTTACTATTATTGCCACCGTGCCTGCGTCTCCGTGGACACATGGCTGAATTCTCTGCTTGATTGTTGGAACACCTGTGATTGTTATGGCATCATACTCTTCTTTTGCGCCAATATAGGCTTGAAAATCTAGAACTATGACTTCTTTACCTTTCCGAATGCCCCTTGCCGTCTGCCTTAAACCTGCAACCTTTCCAGCATCAACCTTTATGAATTCGCTTTCTGCTGGTTCTTTGGCTATTACCGGCTCAACTGGGTCAATCCTTATCTCGTCAAGTTTCCATGCTAAGGCGGCTGCAATCATTGCAATCGACTGTTCAAGTCCGACATGTCCGGTTATCTCCCTTTTTTCGATTTTTTGTTTAAACTCCTCAACCGTTAAGCCTGCGCCTATTTTCCTTTGAAAGGGTAGGCGTCTTGTTGCTGCATCCATAACTCTTGCGGCTTCAATTTTCTCTATTTTTTGGCATGCCGCCGTCAGTGTTATCACAAGGGTGTCCATTAAAAAGCCCGGATTTATCCCCGTGCCCAAAACCGTAACGTCATGTTTTTTAGCTAGTCTGTCCAGTTCCTTTGCAATTTTTGGCTCTGAATAGTAGGGATAGGAAAGTTCTTCGCATGTAGATATCACGTTTACGCCATGCTTAACAATGGAGACTATTTGTGGATATGTATCTTTAAGATAGGATGATGTAGCGTGGATAGCTATGTCGGGCTTGGTTTTCGAAAGCACAACGTCAACGTCGCTTGAAATTGTTATGCCAATTTTTCTGTTTAAGCCTAAAACTTCGCCTAAATCCTTGCCAACCTTTTCCTTTGCAACATCAATTGCGCCCACTATTTTTACACCCTTCTTCTCAAGAAGAGACTTGGCTATTAAACTTCCAACAGCGCCTACTCCGTATAAGGCGACTTTGACCTCGTCCATTCAGCTGTCCCCTTGCTGTCTATGATTTTTAATTGGGTTTTGCTGTTTATAAAAGGCTGTGGCTTATGCTTTAAAACTTTACATTTGTAAAGTTTATATCCTTGAGCATTCCCAATAATAAAAGGCGAATTGGATTGAGCACGGCAAAAACTGTAACTTACAAGGAAATTCTCGCCGAATATCCAGACGCCGAGAAGCTCAAGTTCTGTTTTGAATGTGGAATATGCACGGCAAGCTGTCCCATGGCAGAGCTTCTAAAGGGAGAATATAATCCAAGAAGCATTCTCGAAAAGATCTTCCTACGCAGTGAAGATGCTATGGCTTCAGATGAGCTTTGGCTTTGCGCCTGGTGTTACCGCTGTTATAGGCATTGCCCACAAGCCTTGAAACCACCGGAAATATTTCTACAAGTCAGAAAGTTTGCAGTTAAATGCGGATATGGGCGAGCATTTGAAAATGCGATCAGAAAAATTGTTAAAGTATCCCCCCTCCCCCTAGTCACGATTCTTGCGTGTTTCCATCCGGAACGCGCGGGGTTAAATTTAAACGAAGTCATAAACGAGACTGAAAAGCTGAAAAAGGAATTTTTGAACGAGAAAAAGAAGGAAATCCAGGCAGAATCGTCAAAGAGGAAGGTGGCAGTTATAGGCTCCGGACCAGCGGGGCTTACAGTTGCACATGAATTAGCTTTTAAAAACTATAAAGTTACGGTTTTTGAGGCTCTTTCTGAGCCCGGAGGGATGTTAAGAAGGTGTTTGCCAGCTTATCGCCTTCCAAGGGAATTTTTAGATAGAGATATAGAGGTTTTAAAAGATATTGGCGTAAAAATAGAGACCGGTGTTGCAGTTGGTAAGGATTTTGATTTTAGCAGTTTACAGAAACAAGGATATGATGCCATTTTCATCGGTGTTGGTGCTCATAAGGGGCAGGAATTAAGGGTTGAAGGCGTTGACTTGAATGGTGTGGTGCATGCTTTAGACTTTCTTTGGATGGTTAACTCTGGAAAGGTGCCAGATGTTAAGGGTAAACATGTCGTTGTAATTGGCGGTGGGAACGTTGCAGTTGACTCTGCAAGAACGGCCCTACAATGTGGCGCTGAAGAAGCAACTATATTTTATCGAAGATCCGTGGAGGAGATGCCTGCAAACCCATGGGAAGTTAAAGAGGCTCAAAATGAAGGTGTAAAAATCGAGTTTTTGGTTTCTCCGAAAAAGTTTCTGGGCGATAACGGAAAAGTTTCTGCCGTTGAATTTGTCCGAATGCGGTTAGGCGAGTTAGATGAAACCGGAAGGAGAAGACCGCTTCCCATTGAGGGTTCGGAATTTGTTAAAGAGGCGGACATGGTAATTTTGGCGATAGGCGAGGTTCCAGACTTATCTTTTCTACCGAAAGATGTTGAATTGAACGAAGATGGCACTATCTGGGTTAACCCATTAACCATGGAGACAACCCTTAAAGGCGTGTTTGCCGGCGGAGACGCCGTAACTGGTCCAGCCTCAATAATTGAGGCTATATGCGCTGGAAAAATTGCCGCGGCTTCAATTGATTGTTACCTAAAGTCTTTAGATTTAAGGTGAATGGGAAATGTCAAAAGAGGAAATCCGCATAGGGGTTTATGTTTGCCATTGCGGTTTAAATATTGCTGGCTCTGTTGACTGCAAAGAGGTTGCAGAGTTTGCGGCGACGCTTCCCCATGTTGTTTTGGCAAGGGATTACCGCTATACATGTTCAGACCAGGGACAAGCGCTTATAAAAAATGATATTAGGGAGTATAGGCTCAACCGTGTGGTTGTTGCTTCGTGTTCTCCGCGGCTTCATGAGCCGACATTTCGGAAAGTTTGTGAAGAGGCTGGGTTAAACAAGTATCTTTTTGAGATGGCTAACATACGTGAGCAGTGCAGTTGGGTTCACCTCTATGACAGGGAGGCGGCAACTGAAAAGGCTAAAGACCTTGTGAAAATGGCTGTGGCAAAGGCAGCCTTACTTAAGCCAGCCAGCGAAATTGAAGTGCCAATTATAAGAAAGGCATTAATCATTGGCGGTGGTGTTGCAGGAATTCAGGCGGCGTTAGACCTTGCGGATACTGGTTACAAGGTTTATTTGGTGGAGAGGGAACCGAGCATCGGCGGGATGATGGCAAGGATAGACAAGACTTTTCCAACAATGGACTGTTCCATATGTATTCTCGCCCCGAAAATGTCGGATGTAGGGCATCATCCAAACATTGAACTATTAACTAACAGCGAGGTTGTTGATGTAAAAGGATACATTGGCAACTTCCGAGTAAAAGTCTTAAAGAAACCGCGTTACGTGAAGGAAGACTGTTCAGCGTGTGGCGAGTGCTCAAAAGTTTGTCCCATGACGGCGCCAAATGAGTTTGACGCTGGTCTAGCCCTAAGACACGCCATTTATACACCGTTTGCACAAGCGGTTCCATCAACCTACATAATTGACATGAACCTATGCCTCAACAAGGACGGCGTGATAGTATGCGACAAATGCGTTAAAGCCTGCGAAAGACAAGCCATAGACTTCACAATGAAACCTGAAACCGTAGAACTAGAAGTAGGAACGATAATAGTGGCGACCGGCGCAGATGTTTTCGACCCATCAGCACTACCACAGTACGGTTATAGCAAATATCTGAACGTGATTACATCCCTTGAGTTTGAAAGGCTAATTAATGCTGGCGGTCCGTCTGGTGGACGGCTAATTAGGCCTAGTGACATGAAGGTTCCGAAGCGTGTAGCCTTCATACAATGTGTTGGCTCCCGCTCCAACAAAACTGGGCGAACTTACTGCAGTAATGTTTGTTGTATGAACACGATAAAGGATAGCCTCCTTATTAAGGAGCATTGGCCTGAAACTGAAATCTACGTCTTTTATGTTGACATCCGCGCATATGGGAAGGGCTTCGAAGACTTGTACAAGAGGGCGAAAAAGGAAGGCGTAATATTCATTCGAGGGCTTCCAGCGGAAATAATTGAGGATAAGCGAACTCGCAACCTTTGGCTTATAGGCGAAAACACGCTCCTAAAAGAACCATACAAAATGAACTTCGACATGGTTATTCTATCCGTTGGGCTGGAGCCGCGGAAAGACAGCGAAGTAATACAGCGTCTTCTGACACTTTCAAGAACGCAAGACGGATTTTTCATGGAAGCCCATCCAAAACTCCGACCGGTTGACGCTGCCACTGGAGGCATATTCTTCGCTGGATGCGCTGAAGCTCCAAAGGACATAAAAGACAGCGTAACACAGGCAAGCGCAGCCGCCGCCAGAGCTGGCATACTTATGGCTAAGGGCAAAGTAACGGTTGAGGCTATCACTCCGATTTTAGACGTGGAAAAGTGTAAGGCCTGCGGGCTTTGCACGAAGGTCTGCCCCTACAATGCGATAACCCTAAACAAGGAGCTAAAACGCATCGAAATAGTTGAGGCTGCCTGTGGAGGATGCGGAACATGCGCTGCAGAATGCCCATCTGACGCATTAACACAAAATCACTTTACAGACGAGCAGATAATAGCCCAAATAGACGCTGTCACGGAGCACGACGCTGACAAGAAAATCGTTGCCTTTTGCTGCAACTGGTGTGCTTATGCGGGCGCAGATTTTGCAGGAGTCAGCAGAATGCAATATCCGCCCAACGTACGGATAATTAGAACCATGTGTTCTGGAAGGGTGGCTCCGAAATTTGTTGAAAGAGCCTTCGCGAGAGGCGCAGCCGCAGTCCTCGTTGCGGGCTGCCACCCTGGAGACTGCCACTACATTAATGCCAACTATCACACCCAGAGGCGTGTGGAGCGTTTATGGAAAAAGATGGAACAGAACGGGTTAAACAAGGAGAGGCTTCAATTGTTATGGGTTTCAGCAGCTGAAGGAGAAAGGTTCGCCTCAAAAATTTACGAAATGCAAAAAATTGTGGAAAACATAACCCCAAAAGAGATAGAACTCGCCAAGAAAGTTTTCCAAAAATCTGGAGGAGCCTAAAATGCCAGAAAGATTTTGGAGAACACCTCTAGACATAGAGAAGGTTTCGAGGCCTAAGGCTGAAATTCACATATTAAAAGACCAGTGTAAGGGCTGCGGCTTCTGTATTCAATACTGCCCCAAAAAAGTTTTGGAGGAATCCGACGAAATTAATGCCAGAGGAGTTCATCCCCCAAGAGTTGTTGATGAAAAAAATTGTATACTGTGCAGTTTCTGTACAGCTATTTGCCCAGACTTCGCGATTTTTGTTAAAGAAAAACAGTGTAAGGACGGATGTTAGATGACTGGTGAAAAAGCTGTTTTAACTGGCGTGCATTTCATGAGCGGCGACATTGCATGCGCTGAAGGTGCCATCGCAGCCGGGTGTCGATTCTTCGCTGGATACCCCATAACACCAGCAACAGAGATAGCCGAGCACATAGCGGCTAGAATGCCTAAAGTGGGCGGAATCTACATTCAAATGGAAGATGAGATAGCCTCAATAGCCGCGGTTATAGGCGCGTCCTATGCTGGTTTGAAGGCTATGACCGCCACTTCTGGCCCGGGCTTTAGCCTAATGCAGGAGAACATTGGCTTGGCTGCCATGACAGAGGCCCCATGCGTAATCGTTGACGTTATGCGCGGAGGCCCAAGCACTGGACAGCCAACCCTTCCTGGACAGCAAGATGTTATGCAAGCCAAGTGGGGTTCCCATGGCGACTATGAAATTATAGCCTTGGCGCCTTCATCTGTTCAGGAAATGTTTGACTTGACAATAGAAGCCTTCAACCTGGCTGAAACCTACCGTGTTCCAACGTTTGTGATGGCCGATGAGGTTGTTGCCCACATGTGGGAAAAAGTGGTTATACCACCAGCTGAAAAGATAAGGATAGTTAACCGCAAAAAGCCCAACACGCCGCCAGACAAGTATGCGCCCTTCATGCCTGACAACGACCTGGTCCCACCCATGGCCTGTTTCGGCGAGGGCTTCCGTTTTCACGCAACAGGCTTAACCCATGACGAGTATGGTTATCCCCGCACACAAAGCTCGGAGGTTCAAATGAGGCTTGTGCAGAGGCTATGCGACAAGATAAGGAAGAACGCTGACAAAATAATCCGCGTTGAGGAACAGATGTTGGAAGATGCCGAAATAGTGGTTTTTGCCTATGGAATAGTTGCGCGGGCAGCCCTAAGCGCTGTGAGAAAAGCAAGACAGCAAGGGATAAAAGCCGGGCTCCTCCGTCCCATCACCTTGTGGCCTTTCCCAGAAAAGCATGTGACAAAGGCTGCTGAAAAAGCCAGAGCAATAATTGTTCCAGAAATGAATTGCGGTCAGATGGTTAGGGAGGTTGAAAGGGCTGCAAAAGGAACATCGGTTTTTCACATGCCAAAGTTAGGTGAGGAGCCCCACACGCCAATGGAGATTCTCGAATTTATAAGGAGGCATGGCAAATGACGGAAGCCGTTGAACAGCATCCCCTTTCCAAATATTTGAGAGCTGCCATGATGCCCCACATATGGTGCACCGGATGTGGAAATGGCATAATACTCAACGCTTTTGTGCATGCACTTGACGAGTTGCAGATAAACCTTGACAAGCTTGTCGTCGTTTCGGGGATAGGCTGCATTGGAAGAGCGGCTGGCTATACGAATGTGGATTCTTTCCACACAACCCACGGGCGTCCTATAGCCTTTGCAACAGGCGTTAAACTTGCAAACCCGCAACTGGAAGTCGTTGTTATAAGTGGTGATGGCGATCTCTTCGCAATAGGGGGAAACCACTTCATCCACGCTGCGAGGAGAAACATTGGAATCAAAGTGATATGCGCCAACAACTTCAACTACGGAATGACAGGCGGGCAGGTTGGACCAACAACACCATTGGATGCCTTGACAACGACAACACCCTATGGGAACATAGAGCACCCCTTCAACCTAGTTCATTTAGCAGCGGCTGCTGGCGCAACTTATGTGGCGAGATGGACAACTCTCCACGTGCGAATGTTAACAATGTCCATCAAGAAGCTTCTGCAAAGGAAGGGTTTCTCCTTTATAGAGGTTATATCGCCATGCCCAGAAATCTACGGACGCCACAACAAAATGCGAACAGGACTTGAAATGATGGAATGGTTTAAGAAAGTGTCGGTAATCGCTAACTTCTCAGACCCGGCAAAGGCAGAAATAACTCCTGAAAAAATAGTTGTTGGAGAATTTGTGGACATTGAAAAGCCAACATATGAGGAACTTCTTCACAATAAAATGGCACAAATAATGAAGGAGGGCGAAGAAGAGTAGGTGAGGCATTGTGCGTGTTGAAATTAGATTTGCAGGTTTCGGCGGTCAAGGCATAATTAAGTCTGGGATTATGGTGGCTATGGCTGCATGCATATACGGCGGAAAGCACGCCGTACAAACGCAGTCCTATGGACCGGAGTCAAGGGGCGGGGCATGCCGCTCAGAAGTTGTAATAGCCGACGACGAAATAGACTTTCCTAAGGTTACCGAGCCGGACATTTTAGTTGTGATGTCCCAACACGCCTACAACGAGTATGCGGAAACCGTGAAAAAGGGCGGGACAATAATACTCGACCCGGACATGATTCCCAACGAGAGAGAACTTGAGGGCGTGAAAGTTTTTAGAGTTCCAGCCACGAGAATGGCTGAAGAGCTTGGAAGAAGGATAGTTGCGAACGTTGTTATGTTGGGAGCCTTCACGGCAATAACAAACATAGTGGACAAAGACGCCATAAAAGAGTCCGTTAAAGCTAATGTACCAAAGGGGACAGAAGCGCTGAACCTAAAAGCCTTCGAAATGGGCTATGAATACGGAAAAAAGCTTGTTGAAGGCTAACTTTGCTTTTCAGCCTTTTGCAGTGGAGCTTGCAACGCCTGTATTTGAGCCACTTGCATTAGAAGCTTCGACTTCCTGACACCAACATGGCGGAGGGGAACAATTTTTCTCGCCTCGTTATAAATATCCGACGCGATTTTCCCCAAAACCATTTCTTGAACAAACTGGTCCATTGTTAGGGCAGCGCTTTTCTCCTCAACTATCTTCGCCATAATTTTGCGTATGGCATGCTCCTGCGAAGTCTTAATCCTTGTGAGGGTGAAGGCGCAGACAGCCACCCTAAACCTGTAGCCGTCTTTTGTTGAAACGTTAAAGATTCCATCAACCTTCGTTGTTCTTCGTCTCACAAGGCTTCTGAGGTAGTCCCTTGAGTATTCGTGTCCTTTAAACATAGTGCGGGCTGTCCTCCCCTCAACCTGTGTTATTTGGAAATATAGTTTCAAGTATTGGTGGGAAAAATCACCTGTAATATCGTAAAGTGTTACCTCCATAACCCTTCCAATGAGTTTTTCCGGCTCATCTGCTGGGATTGCGCCTAACTCCACGTTTCCAAAGTATGGTGGGGCAACTACCGTGTACCATGCTTTGCTGCGCCACTTATCCCTTACCTTCTTCGTGGACAATGTCATCATCCATCCTTAATAGCGGAGAAAAGTCACATCACGAGGGTATTAAGCTTTACCTTTTCGGCTCTATTTTTTCCAAGCCGCCCATATACTTTCTCAAAACCTCCGGAATAACCACCGAACCGTCCGCCTGCTGATAGTTTTCCAGTATAGCCACAATAGTTCTTCCAGTAGCTAGCGCTGTGGAGTTAAGCGTATGCACAAAACCTTTAGGCGGCTCGCCTTCCTTTTCCCTATACCTTATATTCAATCTCCTAGCCTGATAATCCGTGCAGTTGCTACATGAAATTATTTCTCTGTACGCGTTTTGCGCCGGCATCCAAACCTCAATGTCATATTTTTTGGCTGCAACAGTCCCAATATCGCCAGTGCAAACGTTTACTACGCGATATGGTAAGCCAAGCTTTTGAACAAGCTCTTCCGCGTTCCTTATAAGCTCTTCATGGAACTTCCATGAGTCCTCTGGCTTGCAGAATATGAACTGTTCAACCTTGTTAAACTGGTGGGTGCGGAAAATTCCGCGTGTGTCTTTGCCGTGGGCACCCGCTTCCTTTCTGAAGTTTGGGCTTATGCCAACAAATTTTATTGGCAAGTCCTCAGCCTTCAAAACTTCGTCCATAAACATTGCCGCCATAGGATGTTCCGAAGTCGCAATTAAGTATAGGTCTTCATCTTCAATTTTGTAGAGGCTTTCTTCAAAGTCGCTGAGGGCTGTGACTCCCTCATAGGGCTTGCGTCTCATCATGAAGGGTGGTTCTATTGGCGTGTAACCCTTCTTAACCATCTCCTCTAACGCAAAAATTAACAAGGCAATGTCAAGCAGGACGCCTTCCCTTTTAAGGTAAAAGAATCTTGCGCCAGCAATTTTTCCGGCTCTTTCAATGTCCATTATGTCTAGGCTTAAACCAAGCTCTATATGGTCCTTAACTGGAAAATTGAAGTGGGGTATTTCTCCCCAAGTCCTAACCGTAACGTTGTCATTTTCATCCTTACCTATTGGAACGGAATCATGTAAAAGGTTTGGAAGCCTCATAAGGTAATAGCGCACTTTCTCCTCATACTCGCCAACCAACCGCTCCAAACCCGCTATTTCCTTGTCGATTTCCTTAGCCCTAGAAACCATTGCGGTAGCGTCTACGCCTCTCTTTTTCGAAGCGGCAATTTCCGTTGTTATGCGGTTTCTTTCCCGCCGTAGGTCATTAAGCCTTGTTAGGTGCTGGCGCCAAAGCTTATCGCACTCAATCAGTTCATCAAGCATCCTTAAAAATTCCGGTTCTCCTCTTCTGCTAAGATTTTCCCTTACACACTCGGGGTTTTCGCGAATTAACTTTATGTCCAACATCTTGAAACCAACTATTCAAGTTTCTGCGCAGTTTTTAGAGTTTTCTCCGCCAGTGATATGGCGAAGAGTAAATCGTCGATTGTTGCAATAAGAGTTTGGAGCCTTCTCCTACATTTTATCCGCGTCACAACATTGTTGCCTTCCCTTTCCGTTTTTATGGACAAGCCTGTCGGCACTTTGAAGTTGTCAGGTGAAATAGCCTCTGTAACTGCTTTGGCGCTTTTCACGCTATCATAGCTTATTATGATTTCAGCTTCCAATTTTCTCGCCAGCCAACTGTTTCCCAACAAGCTCGTTAACAAGCCTTATGAAAGTCTCCACATTTTCTATTGGGATTTGGGCGCCAGCTGCCACGTTGTGGCCTCCGCCTTTTCCTAGGCATTTTTCAGCTGCAACCTGCATTACTTCTCCAAGATTAACGCCCTTAGAGGTTGTAGCGTCTATAGTCCTTGCTGAAACCTTCACAATTCCCTCCTCCTTGACGTCTGCATAAGCAATGAGGGGTTTCTCCGGGTTTGGAAGACTCGTTGTAAGGATTGATGAGATAGCGCCAACAATCTTGTCATCTATAAAGTCTTCACCGTAAACAACGTAAATGTTTTCCATTTCCCTTATTCTTTCAGGCTTCTCCATAATCCAGCCCAAATACCTATTAATTGTCCTCCTATACTCCTCAAGGATTTTGCTGGCTTCTTCTAGGGCTGATCCTCTATCGCCCATGCAGACCGCCACACCAATGCTTGGTTTGTCCATGCGCCCAACAGCATTAAGTAAGACAGCGAATTCTCTTCCATCTCTTAAGGGTGTCCAAGGCTCTTCCTTATTAAGGGTGTAAACATGCCCTATAAGACTGGATATTTCATAATGCAGTCCCTTTGAGAGCAGATAATCAGCCAGCGCCGAACAAAGTCTCCTTTTTTCTTCTTCTGAAAGGTCTCTTAACGCCCGCCACTTATCGCCGTATTTTGGCTTTATATCAATACTCGCTAGAAAAGCTAAGCTTTTGTCTTCTTCTCCGCTTATGCCTGGAATAAACGGGTTTGTTGTGGATGCCAACGTTTTATGGATTGGGCGGGTTTCCCTACCGAAAAATATTAAGTCCTTCTCAACGGTTAGTAGCCCTTGGCTTTTCGCGTCTTCCACTATTTTTTCGTTAAGTCCCCCGAGCATTCGCTGGTCATACTTGTCCTGCAAGTCTCCCAGTGCTCCAACAACGGCTATCGGAGACAAATCCATGTTAACTTTGTCAATTGCCTTAGCCACAAAATAGGCTACGCCAGCGCTGCTGATGTCTCGTGCTCCATCAATGCCAAATAAGTGTGGATTAACGCATGGAAAATCGCTGCTTAGTCCTCCGCTAGGCTGATGGTGGTCTAAAACAACAACTTTTATCTCCTGGGTTTTCTGCATTAGCAAGTTTGCGTAGTCGCTTCCAAGGTCTGAAAAGATCACCATTTGAGGCTTTTCTTGGAGTATTTCAGCCACCAGTTTTTCGTCAACCCACTGGGTTATTCTAATGCGGAACCTAGCGTCAAGCCTGTAAAGGGCTTTTCCAATAATGCCAGCAGCAGCCACGCCATCAGCATCCAAATGTGAAAAAACGTGGATAAAGCCGTCCTCCTTAACAACTTCTAAGATTGTTTTTGCAGCATTTGAAACGCTATCAAAGAACTTTGCAGTTTGCTTTTCGTCCAACACCATTTCCATCACAGTATAATCAAAGTTAGAGGAATTCAAGACGGTTAGGCTCTGAAGCGGAATGCCTTTAGTTAGGCTATCGATGCTATTTTTGGCTCGTACTTCCAGTTTGGCGGCAGAACACCTTCCCGCTTGTAATATCTCGCAAGCTTGTGAATTTTGGCTTCTACAAGCTGCAAAGCCCTCTTATTGTGCAAGTCTTTCCTATGCTTTTCAAGATGAGCTGAAAGCCTCGCTGCCTTCTTAAGCAGGTTCCCAAGGTCTTCAGGTATTGAAGGCGCGAGACCAGCCTCCTTGAGAATCTGGGTTATGGTCTTGCCAGTTAAGGGCTTAACTAGTGGGATGGCGTACTGGTCCCTTAGAATTGTCCCTATACGGCTTGGTGGATGTCCCTCCCTTGCCAGCTTGATGACGAGGGCTTCCACCTCTTCCGGCTGGTATTTGCACCAGCTTGGAGGGCGTTTGCTAACTGGTCTTGTTGAATGGGATTTGCCCTTTTCCTGTTTCGGCATACCATTATCCCTTTCAGTTCTGTAAGAGCGATGTTAGACAGATATTTAAGACCTTCGATACCTCTTTTCCACTCAAACTTATTAGTGAAAAGGAGACTTAAACTGTTCGCCTAAACCCCTAGGCTTCTTAGGTTTCTGTACCATTTTGCAAACTTTCTGAAGGCTCTTGCTCTATGGGAATACTTGTTCTTTTCAGCGATACTCATCTCAGCAAAGGTTTTCTTGCTGTTGACTGGCTTAAATATTGGGTCAAAACCGAAGCCAAAATGGCTTTCTCTCCGCGGTTCTTGGGTTATCTCGCCTACAACCTCTCCTTTAAAGCATATCGGGGCGTCCAGTTCTTCAGAGAAGTATGCCACCACCGACTGAAACTTTGCCTTCCTATTGGCATTTTTCTCCATAAGCTTCAACAAGCCCTCATCACCTATGGTCTTATAAACGTAGGATGAATATGGTCCCGGAAAGCCGTTTAAGGCTTCGACGAAAAGTCCGGCATCCTCAACTATGAGGGGAAGACCGCACTGTTTAAAGGCGTGGATAGCGCTTGTTTTTGCAATCTCTTCAAGGCTTTCACTTTGAATTTCGAGGGTTTTGACTCTTATCATGCCTACTGCTATTTTGTAGCGGCCTAAAATTTTGCGGGCTTCATTGAACTTGTTAATGTTGTTTGTTGCGAAGAATATGACCTTGCCTTTTAATTGAAAGTTCATGTTGGCTCACGTTTCTTTTTGGCTCCTTCAGTTGACACGCTGAAGTATTTCCCCCAATTAATCTGCACAATTTCTAAAATGTTTCCGTCGGGGTCTGTGAACGTGGCTTGTTTTCCACCCCAAGGCTCTTCATGCAATTCCTTAACAAATTTTACATTCTTGTTCTTCAGCTCTCTGTAGAATTTTTCAACGTCGTCCACGAGGAACTCCATGGAAGGTGAGAGCGGAGCAGCTTGCTCTCCTTCCCTAGGCTTTGGAATTAACCCTATTTCGACTCCGCCGCACTCGAAACCAACATAGCTTGAAAACTCGTATTTCTTTTCTAAGCCGAGAACCTCTTCGTAGAATTTTGCCGCTCTTTTCAAGTCTGAAACGTGGAAAGTTATGCACCAAACTGTTTTTATCGTGTCTATTCACCTCTTCTTCTTTCAGCTATGTAGCGTCCTCTCCTTTCTATTTCCCTTATTTTGTCTAAAACGTTTTTCACTTCCTCAGCCCCTAAGACGCTTGCATAGCCCTCAATTACGGCGTTGAAGCATTTTTCGGCAAACTGGAAATGTGTGCTTTGTAATGCTCTTTTCATTAAGTGCAAATCCACGCCTCTTGCTTCAAGCTCCTTTGTTTTCTCGCCAAGCCCAAAATCAACAAAGAAAATTTTGCCTTCGGAAGTTTGAATCATGTTTGAGGTTGTTAAGTCGCCATGAACTATTCCGTATCTGTGCAGTTTACCAATTAACTCGCCTATTTTGCGGCACAAATTTTGCCTTTCGCCATCTGAAACCTTAGCTAACAACTGTTTTACTTGTTCACCTTCGATGTATTCCATTATGATTGTGGCGTTTTTTGCGTCGACCAAATAAATTGTTGGTGTAGGCACGCCAGCCTTTTTAGCTTCATGCATTAGTTGAGGCTCGTGAATTGTTCTATAGGCTCTTATCTGCTCATCTAGGGCTAAAACCCTATATTTTTTGGGCAGTCGCCTTTTCATAATCACTTTTCTGCCATGCCAATCCGCAAGGTATAGGCATGCTTCAGCTCCCCTCTTAATCAGCCGAGGCTGGCTTATTTCACCCAAGGAACTTCAACCTCTTCAAGCCGCCACCTCAACTTTACAAAGCTTTCATGGATTGGCGTGACAATGCCGTGGGTGTAGGCTAAAACGCCGGTCCAAGCTATCATGGCGCCGTTGTCTATGGCAAACTGGCTGGGCACAACGCAGAATTCGGCATCATGCTCATCGGCTATTGACTTGACCATTTCCTGAAGTCTCTTATTTGCGGCTACACCACCTGTTAACAGCACTTCTCTCTTTTCTGTGTGGGCTAGGGCTCTTTCTGTAACCTCTGTAACCATGGAGAAGGCTGTTTCTTGGAGACTATAGCACAAATCTTCCAGCCTATCCTCACCCTTTTTAAGCAGGTTAACTGCCGCTGTTAGTAAGCCGCTAAAGGACATATCCATGCCCTTAACAGTGTATGGCAGTAGGATAAGCCTCCGCCCACCTTTCGCAAGCTTTTCCACAACCGCCCCGAAGGGTTCGCCGGGCTTTTGTCTTAAGCCAGCTTCTCTAGCGAACACGTCTAGACAGTTTCCAAGCGCTATGTCTAACGTTTCGCCGAAAACCCTGTAACGTCCAGAATCAAAAGCTGCCACTACAGTGTTCCCACCAGAAACGTAAAGCGTGACCGGGTCTACAGCGCCAGTTTTCAATTTTCCTATTTCTATGTGCGCCACACAATGGTTGACGCCGACCAGCGGAACGCCTAGATAAGAGGCTAGGGCTCTTGCAACTGTGGCGCCGGTTCTGAGGCATGGGCCTAATCCAGGTCCTTGGGAGAAGGCGATGACCGTTATGTCTCCGGGTTTTATCCCAGCCTTTTGAAACGCCTCTTCAAGAACCTTGTTTGCGACTTCGGCGTGATGTCGCGCGGCTTCTCTTGGGTGTATTCCACCTTCTGGAGGCATGTAGGCGCTTATCACGTTTGCTAAAATTTCACCTTTAAAGGTGGCTATTCCAACACTGAAGTCATCGGCTGTACTCTCAATGCCTAGACAGTATCCCTCTCTTGTTTTTGCTGGCATCAACGGACGCCTCGCGTCACCTAAATTATTTTATCTTTGGACAAACAATAATTATTTGAAAACACCTATATATCTGCGTGGAAACGGAGAGGGAGATGCCAAAGCACAACGATTTGGAGCAAAAAGCTTTGCAAATAATAATGAGTTCTGGAAACGAGGGACTGCTCCAGTCTGAACTATGGAGAAAGTTAGGGGCAAGCAGCAGGGAAGGCTCAAGAATAGCCCTAAAACTTGAGAACAAGGGCTTAATACGCCGTGAAAGGGAACTCCGCAATGGAAGATGGACTTATAGGCTTTATCCAAAAAGGCTTCCAGCATCTATAAACTCAATAGCCGACTGCCCATGCATGATGTGCCCCGACACCTCAAGATGTGGACCGACAGGCGCGATAACGCCACAGAACTGTGAAAAGCTAACAGATTGGCTTATACGGTTGGCTGAGGGCGAGTACAAAATATTAGGTGACAGCTAGTTTTGCCTAAAGCCTGGATACAAGAACGTAAAAGAGACTACTATTATAGAAAGGCGAAAGAAGAGAAATACCGTTCAAGGGCAGCCTACAAACTTTTCCAAGCAGTAGAAAAATACCACTTTATTAAGGAAGGCGATGTTGTCGTCGACCTAGGTGCAGCTCCCGGAGGATGGACACAAGCCTCAAGAAAAATTGTTGGTGCAGAAGGCTTTGTTTTGGGAGTCGACCTAAGACCAATAGAGCCTTTTCCGGAGAAAAATGTTAGGACAATGATAGGCGACATAACAGAGCCCGACACTGTGAAACAAATTTTAGAGATGCTGCCAAGAAAAGCGGACGCTGTAATTTCGGATGTCTCGCCAAACATTTCTGGGATATGGGAACTTGACCACGCCCGCCAGATAGATCTTGCACAAAGGGCGCTTGAAATAGCCCTAGAAACCTTAAAACCCGGCGGAAACTTTTTTGTGAAAGTCTTTCAGGGTGACATGTTAAATGACTTCATAGGCGTTGTTAAGCGGCACTTCGAAGATGTTAAGATAATAAAGCCCAAGGCAAGTAGAGCAAAAAGCTCGGAAATTTTCATTCTGGGAATGCACTTGAAGAGTTGAATAAGCGGCAGAGCTAAATTCACCTAAATCCTAATTAGCAACAAAGGTGAAAAAGAGTTTGAACATAGTTGCTGCTGATTCTTCAGCGGCAATTCTAAACGAGAAATTTGAGCCAGTATATATTGTGGCTACTGCCGCTGTCTTGGTTAAACCGCCCTACAGGGAGCCAAGTGAGTGTCTAGCCCTACCAGTTTTTGCAGATGCTGAAGACAGCCACGAAGTTATAGTGCGGGAGGCGGAACTCTGCAAGCAGCTAGTCGCAAAAGTAGGTGCGGATGTTGTCCATCTTGACATATCGCTTGGAGCCATACCGCTTGAGCAACTTTCACCCATACAGCTCTCAAATTTGAAAATTTCCAGCAAGGCGAAAAGTAATTTAATAAAAATTCTTCCAAGGCTTAGAAAAATTGCGGGCGAAATAACACAAAAGTATGGTGTTGAGACCTTAGCCATAGGCAAAGATAGCATTCCCGTAAGAGTGGCGGAGCTAACTGCTGGAGCACACGCCATAATCTACGCTTCTGAAAAAGCTGTGAAAGAAAACAGCCCATTAATGCTTGGTCTACCATTAAAATGCCAGCCAAGGTTCAAAGAAAGTAGTGTTTATGTTCACTCTTTAATGGCTGCAGAACATGACGTGAGAGGATATGCAGAAGACGTCGGGGAAATTTTGAAAAAAGTTAATATTGTTGAGATGCTGAACCCGTTGGCGAGAGGTTTCAGAATACTAAAAATTAGTTTGAGATAGTAATGGGCTAGGAGGTTTATATTACGCTTCGCGCTTGGGAAATCCTTCCAACAAAAGTCAAGAGGCTTCTCACAATAATTGTTTTCTTTGTAATCGCGTTATGCGTGACAGTTGCAGGTACTTTAACGCCTTTAAGCGCGGAAGAGGCGGCTGAAATTAACCGAGAGCTAAATAAGACGCAAGAGCTTATTATGAGTGCGAACTTTTTTCGCGGAACAACCGTAATTTTTGGAAACAATTTTGTTTTATGCCTTATCTTTTTCATACCATTTTTTGGGCTTGTCTTTGGTTTTTATGTGCTGTATAGTACTGGTGTTGTTATTGCTGCCGAGAGCATCAGCATTGGAGTGCACCCATTAGTGGGCTTATTCTCATTATTTATTTTCCCGTTCACATGGCTAGAATTTTTGGCCTATTCTGCGGCATTTTCTCAAAGTATTTGGTTGATGTATCGAACTATAAAACATGCGTGGAAAAAGGAGCTTATAAACACGTGTATTATAGTCTCTATTTGTGCGGTAACATTGTTGGCGGCGGCAGCTATTGAGATGGCGATAATCAAAGCCCTTGTTGCGGCAGCTTAAAACTTTTGATTTCGAGGCTTATGTCCAATGCTTTTGGGCTGTCTGTTATTTCTCCTAGGCTTACAATGTCCACTCCAGTTGATGCGTATTCCACAATGTTTTCGGCCGTTATTCCCCCGCTTGCTTCTAGCAAAACTTTCCCCAGAAAACCACTTTTTTTCAACTTTTTAACAGCCCTTTTAATCTGGTTTGGCGAAAAATTGTCAAACATTATTATATCTGCTCCGGCTTCCGCCGCTGCTAAAGCATCATTTATGCTGGACACTTCAACCTCAACCTTCTTACTAAAGGAGACTTTTTCTTTGACCGTTTTGACGGCCTTTTCAATGCTTCCGGCGATTCTGGTGTGATTATCCTTTATTAGAATCATGTCGTCCAAGTGAAGTCTGTGGGTGTCGCCTCCGCCCACAGAGACTGCTTTCTTATCAAAGTAAAGGAGCCCCGGTGCCGTTTTCCGCGTGCATGCAACTACGGTTTTGTACCCCGCCTTTCTGACTTTCTCAACAAGCCTTCGTGTGGTTGTGGCTATTCCACTCATCCTTGAAATAATGTTTAATAGGGTTCGCTCTGCAGTCAGTATGGTTCTAGCGTCGCCGTAAATTTTCATTAGCACCTGCTTTGGTTTTATTTCGTCTCCATCTTTGACTAAGGCTTCGGGTTTTAAGTTTAGGCTTTCAAGAAGCACTTCTGCCTCTTCAATTCCAGCAGCAACACCACTCTCTTTCGCAATTATTTCCGCTTCAGCATTGCATTTCTCTGGGATTAAGATAGCTGAGGTTATGTCTCCTTGTCCAGTATCTTCAGCCAGCATTTGCCTAAGTTTTTCCTCTAAAATTTTCCTCGGCAAGAACATACCTTCAACTCTGAAGGGGGGACTTAAAAAGCATTTACTTTTTCAGCCCTTATTTGCCGTCTCAATTATTGTGCTGACAGCGTTTTCCAACCCGTCATATTGTGAAACTTCAGCCCTTATTTGCTCAACTTTTTCCAGATTTTCCATTTTGAGGATTTGCTCGACCGTCTTGACTAGTTTGTTTAGGCTTAAGTTTTCTTGCCGGATGACTTTTGCAACGCCGATTTTCTTGGCTTGAACTGCATTATTTATCTGTTCTGTATGGTTTGGCGTCGGCACCAGAATCATTGGCTTGCCATAGCACATGCACTGGGTTATTGTGCCATGTCCAGCACGACTTATAACTAAATCACAAGCCTTCAAGTATTCGAAACGATTTGGGATCCACTTGTAAATTGTTAGGTTGCCATAACGCACTGGATTGGCATCAGCGTTTGGATAACCCATCGACAAAACAATTTCATAGTCCTTTGGAAACTTCATTAGAATTCTCCTCAGAATTCCGATGAAAAATGCTTTCTCTTTTACGCTACCGCTGACGGGCGCAAAAATTACGGGCTTATTTTGTGGCATTTCAAGTCTTCTCCGAATTTCATTTTTGTCTGGCAATTTTTCCGGGCGGACTGGCAAAATGGGTCCTATTAGGCGAACTTTCTTCTCATAAGCCTTTGGAATGTTTAGGTTGCCAGTGCAAACCGTGAAAGGCTGAGGGAAATCTGGAACTAAAACCATGTCTCCGCTGGTCCATATTTTCCCAATAAGCGTTAGGGCAATTGAGTCTGCTAGTCTCGCCAGCCTCAAGAAGCGCTTTCTTCGCGGAATTATGGGCTGGAACTGGTTTAGAATACAGATTCTCGGTTTTCCGAGGATTTTTGCGGCTAACAATGTAGAGGCGCGAGAGTCCGACACAACAACGTCGGGGTTAAAACTTTCAATTGCATATAGTTCAGCGTTAACTTGTTTTATGAGGGTGAAGGAAGCTAGGAATGGACCCGGGTTTATGGCAGTCTGCTTAAAGTCTATTGTTCCGTCTGGTTTTACTTGGAAGCCTATTGGTGGCGCCTCAAAAAGGGGAAGCTTTTCATGTTTTATGTAGGGGATTCCTTCGCGGTATGTTGAAAACATCACCTGGATATTTTTTTCTTGAAGTTTTCTGGCGATTGGTACACATCTTCCAACGTGTCCAAGTCCTATGCCGCATGGGGCAAAGTAAACTCGCATGAGTCTATTTCCCGCCGAGGGTTTTCCGCCTAACCTCACCCCTTGGCTTTTCTTCCTCGAAAATTATGGCTTGAAACTTGTAGACCTTTGTGCCTTTCATAAGCCAACAGTCTGGAGGTAGTCCCGCCTTTACACAGCACTGGCATAAGAACTCCTCCTCATCCCAGTTCCACTCCACAGGCACTTGTGGCAGAAGAAGCCCCTTGTAAATTCCCCTTTCAACAATTAACCCGTCAATGCCGACCTTGATTTTTGATGGATACTCGTTTGGCTTTTCCACCTCAACCAGTTGTGGCGGGGTTAGCACGCTTACTTCAAATACAACCTTGTCTAACTCGCTTAGGGAGAGGGGGTAAAATCTTGGGTCTTGGGTTGCTGAGCTTATGGCTGATTCTATAACTGCTTGGGCTAAAGGCGTCGTTGGATACGGAAGTCCTATGCATCCCCGCAGTTCCTTTTCTCCATTTTCTATGCTGTTTATTGTTACGAATACACCGCAAGGCTTCATCAATTTTTCAGATATACCCTCTGGAACGCGGATGCGCCTTCTCGTCTTTAAGTATTCTTCTACCGCGTTGCGGGCAAGCCTAACGAGAATTTTCCCCTCTTCTAGGCTTAGGTCGTAAGACAATTGCGTTTATCCCCGGCTTTAATAGGCTATTTTACTTTTAGAATTTTATTGATTCTTCGCGGGTTCCATCCTTTGTTATGAATAAGAAGTCTATGCCGTCGCCGCTCATTATGTCCCTGCTTATGGCGGATTTAATCGCCCTTATGACCAGTTCCCTGCCCTCCTCCATGCTTAAGCCTTCCCGATAGCTTTCTTCAAGGACACCCATGGCAATTTCTGTTCCCGAACCCACAACGGCGAACTTATCGGGTATGACTGAGCCTAAAACATCCAACACGTAAAGCGAGGCTCCTTCGTCGTCTATTCCTCCAACAATTGTTTGGGTTATGAGCGGTGCCAATCTATTGGCGAAAAGTAGGTTTGACATGAGTTTGGCGGCTGACCTAACAGATATTGGTCTTCCAACATCCATGCTGTACAAGTTTGCATAAGCCTCAACTTCCCGCACTAAAATCTGCATGTCTGAAACCAGTCCGGCGCATGCCGCGCCAATGTGATCTGTTATCTTGAAGACCTTTTTGCCGCCTCTGCTGACAACGAGATATCCATATGAAACCCTTTTTTCAGAGGCGAGGATGACACCGTCTCTGCAAACTATGCCTACGGTAGTGGCGCCTGGAACCCAAAGGTATTGGGGCATTTGCCCTTCCTTTTCCACGCTGTCTTCACCTTTCCACGTGATATACGAGCACAACCTATTAAACTTAATGTCTCATAAACTCTGTAAAGCTAAATAACCACCAGCGTCATAGCAATGCTGAGGGGAGCGGCGAGAAATGATAAACCTATATACAAAGGCTTATGAGGGCTTGTGGTTTGGTGTGGCATGCAATGATAAAAGTGTTTTTGCCACCGCATTTGCACCAAGCCAAGAGCTGGTTTTGCGCAGTTTGTTGAAGAGTATCCCCTTTAATATCCCATTCCAGTATTCAAGAGAGGGCACATTTCTTGCTGAGCAAGTTGTCGCCACGTTAAGGGACATTTACCATGGCAAGGATGCATACAACAAGTTTTTCCTAAACATGGAATCTTTATCAAGCTATACGCAAAGGGTTTTGAGAGCCACCGCTCAGATTCCAGTGGGATACGTTGCTTCTTATGGAGCTGTTGCAAGGGCTGCTGGCGGAAGTCCAAGGGCTGTTGGGAGGGTTATGGCTTCCAATCCGTTTCCGCTGCTCATTCCTTGCCATAGGATTGTGGCTTCAGACTTTTCTTTGGGCGGGTATGGTGGAGGCTTAAAAGTTAAGCTGGAAATTTTAAGCCGTGAAAGGAGAGGCTACACTAAAGAGCGAGAAATATCCACAAATGGGAGGACGCTGAAAATTTATCCGGTGGAATTTGTCCTAGAAAAGGCTTCGAAGAAGGCAGTAAAGTTTTAAACGCAAATAATAAAAGCCAAATGGCTGAATTTAGAGAAAAGAGTGATTTCATGGTTAGGCGTGGTCTTTTTGTTGGGAGGTTTCAGCCCTTTCATAAGGGGCACCTTAACGTTGTAAGGGATATTTTGAAAGAGGTTGACGAGCTTGTAATTGTTGTTGGCAGTGCACAGTACAGCCACCGCATTGATAACCCCTTCACAACCGGCGAAAGAATCATGATGATTCGAAGAGCTTTAGAAGAAGCCGGAATAGATTTAAACCGTATATGGATTGTGCCAGTTCCAGACGTCCACATCCACATGGTCTGGGTTTCGGCCGTTGAGGGCTACACGCCGCACTTTGATGTTGTCTACTCTAACGAGCCTTTAACCCGGAGGCTTTTCATAGAGGCTGGCTACGAGGTTAAGCCAATACGCTTCCACAAACGGAAGGTTTACTCTGCCACCGAAATAAGGGAAAGAATGCTGAAAGATGGAAAATGGGAGGAGCTTGTCCCAAAAAGTGTGGCCGAATTCATAAAAGAGATTGGCGGTGTTGAGAGGCTTAAAGACTTAACTAAGAGCGATAAAGTATAACTTTGTCGCCAGCCTTAACCTTAAACATTCTGGCGGCATTTCCCTTATTTACTGATATCTCCAAAAAGTCGTGGCTGCCTATTATCGCCAGTGGCTTTTTTGCTTCTACTTCGGCGTAAGCTATACAAAGCCTAAGCTTTAATGCGGTCTCTCCAATCTTAAAGTTCAATTTCTCCCCTATTCCAAGTGATTCCAGTTCTTTCGCCGTAAAGTTTGTAATTATGTTCCCGAAACCGTCCACGTGTATGACTTCACCCACTAGCGTAGAGCCTCTTCTAACGATTTTTGCAAATTGTGGCTTTACAATTCGACGGATTTCCGGTCCAAACTCCGACGGCGGAACTTCCTTAGATAGGTGTGCGGCTGCTGGGGCGAAAATGTCCCTTCCATGGAAGGTTGTTGAAATTTTGGGCAACATGTACTTGGGATTCGCTATTTCATAAACGTGTTTTATGCCTTGTTTCTCGGCTGCCAAGGCTAGGACGCCGTTGTCCGGTCCTATGAGAAAGCTGTCCTTCGTCTCGATTAGTATTGGTTTACGTTTTGTTCCCACACCTGGGTCTACAACGGCTATGTGTATTGTGCCCTTTGGAAAATATGGTGCCGCACTTGCCAAGATATATGCGCCCATCCTTATGTTGAACTTTTCTATTTGGTGGCTTATGTCAACAATCTTCACGTCTGGGTTTATTCCATAAATGACGGCCTTAATTTCCGCGACATAAGGGTCTAAGAGTCCAAAATCCGTTGTTAAAGTTAACAGCTTTGTCATGGCAATTTCACATTTTCCCCTACTGATTGTTAAATCTTGGGCTTTGTTGTTCAGCCACCGCCGCGTCTTCCAAATAAACGTTTGTTACATTTTCTAACGCTTTCCTCTTTCTGTTTCTTTTTCTGGTTTGAAGGTCTATTACAAGCATTATAATGTAAGGCATAGAGAGATAAGCAAGCGCCGCAAACGGGTTCTCGAGTAGGGTGGCAAAGCTTAGCATATAGCTGATTACGTGGCCTCCATAAGCCTTTAAGGAGTCGAAGGCAATGAAAGCCAAAAATGTCAATGTTAGGCAGACGAAAAACTGGGCGAGTACGCTTCTTTCTCTGCCTAGAATGACCGATGGTAATGCTGATGAAAGCACAAAGACCCAGGCGAAGGCGGATACAAAAACTATCATGCCCACCCTATAAATTAGCCATTCCCCAACAAAGGGGCAAAGGATATTGATAAAATTGATGAGCGACTTAACGGCTGTTTCAGTGAACATTTGATAACTAACCATTAAAATCCAAGCAACCGAAACATATAATGGGACTTGCCAAGTCTCCTTGCCCACAAATGCCACCAAGGTGGATTATTGGCCTTTTTCTATCTTAAATTTTGCGATACTGTGCAATTTATTTATAAGCAAGTTGCAAGCCAACATACTGCTTTAAACAATTACCGAAAGGTTGACTTGCTTTGCGAAGCTTGAAAGAACAAAAAGGTGAAGGGTGTCGATGAACACACGAAGTTTGGCTTTAGTTACCAGCTTTTCAGCATTGTATGCAATTTTCTGCATATTTCCAATATTCCAGATAATAGGTTTATCAAGCAAAGCCATAACTGCTGCGGCGGTCATGGCACCAGTTATTGGCGTAATTCTCGGCCCTTATGCTGGAGCATTTTCGACATTTGTAGGTGGAGCGATTGGGCTATTAACGGGATTTTTTTCTCACATGAGCCTTGTTGCGGGTGTTGCCGCCGCCTTTTGTGCTGGTTTACTATATTCTGGAAGGCGGGATTTATGCGCCTTAACTTATTTCTCGCTTCTATTTCTTTTCAGCTTCTGCCCCTTTGTTGGGCCAGTTTGGCTTTATCCGCCATTAATGTGGTTCCAGATTTTGGGCTTTGTGGTTCTAATTTCCCCATTACAGTCTTGGGCTATAAAAAATATGAGAAACACGAAAAGTGACGCTATGCATGTCTCCAGTTTTTTCATAACATTTCTTGTCTCTACATTAGCCGGGCAAATTGCTGGTTCGCTTATGTTTGAATTGACTTTATGGCCATTGTTTACGGCTGATTTTGACGGTGTAAAATTTGTTTGGCAAGCTACCGCTCTTCTATATCCAATTGAAAGAGTAGTTATAGCTTTAGCCTCAACTTTTATTGGCGTGGCACTGCACAAAACCCTAAAATTAGGAAACATCGGTAAAGGCATAATCAATGCTTAATTTTCTGTTTGGGCTTGAAACTGTTCATGAAAATGCACTGTTCTGATGGCAGGGCCATATCCTCTGGTCCATAGGCCCCATTGTCAAGGTTGACAGGTGCTCCTTTTATTAGAACGGCGGGAATCTTTTCTGAGGTTTCTCCCATCAGAAGGTGGGCTGCCGATGCCAAGTCGTCTGCTACTGCGTGCAATGTGATGGTCAATCTTTTCCCAAAAAGGTCCTTCTCGCCTCTGCAATCCCTTATTGGTTTGAACCCAGCGACAGCCAAAGCCAAACCTGTTGTGCCGAGCCTTAACGGTCTCAAGCCACTGTCAACGATTAAAACTGCAACTTTTTTTCCAGTTTTGCGCATAATTTCTTCTTTAATGTTTTCTGCCCATTTCTCCGGGTTTTTCGGCCACAAAACAACAGTGCCTTCTGGAGCATTTTTGTTGTCTATTCCAGCATTTGGCGTTAAAATGCGGTTTGTAAGCGTTAAAACAGCCTTTTCCACTCCTCCATAGATTTCCTTTGCCTCTCGTATAATCAGTTCGGCTAGTTGTGGTGGTATGGCAAATTTGCGGGCGAGATTTTCAGCCCTTTTCGACGGGTTAACTTCGTCCAATTTCACAATGCGGTTTTCCGCGTAAGCTACGATTTTCGATGCAAGTGCTAAGATGTCCCCTTCATCCAGCACCAGTCCCTGTTTTTCCATGGCTTTTAGGATTGCGTCAACTATGTTTTCCCCTTGCTTTATAATGTCTGTTTTAATTGGGAAAAGTTTCAATGCTTATCCTCCATGAGAAACTGGGATGAAAACCACTTCATCCCCGTTTTTGAGAACTGTTTCTAAGCCCTTTAAGACGCTGATTTCCCGCCCATTGATAACTATTAGGGTGTTTGGTCTAGGGTCACCCAACTCCGGGTCAATTAATGCCCTCTCTATTTTAGGAAATTCTTCAATAATGCGCTTTAGGGCTTCCTTGAGTTTGGCGCCCTCATCTAGTTCCATTACTACCTTGTTCTTGTTTGTTATGTTACGGAAACTGCCGACAAATTTGAAGTTTACCTTCATTTCCCACGCCTTTTTTAAAAGGTGCTTACAACACGATGATAACTGATACATCGTTAACGTTTGTGCCTGTTGGACCAGTAAGTATTAGGTCGCCAAGTTGTGAGAAGAAGCCATAAGAGTTGTTGTCCGCCAAAAATTCCTCAGCCCTAAGCCCAAAAGCCTCCGCTCTGGCTATGGTTTTTCCGTCGACTAGCGCCCCAGCAGCGTCTGTTGGTCCATCCACACCATCCGTGCTTAATGAAGCTATGACAACTCCGTCTAAGCCTCTAATTTTCAACGAAGCCGCTAGGGCTATTTCCTGATTTCTTCCGCCCTTGCCTTTTCCAGTGACTGTGACTGTGGTTTCGCCGCCAGCCACCATGCCCGCAGGCTTTTTAATGGGGTTTCCAGAAGCCAAAACTTCATGGGCTAGTGAAGCCAACACGGTTCCAACGTGTCTTGCTTCTCCTTCTAGAAGCGACGTGAGCAAAAGCGTGTTTAATCCCTCAGATTTTAGGGTTTCACATGCCGCCATACTTGCGGCTCGGTTGTTCCCAATAACAACATTAAAAACTTTCTTAAAGGCTTCATCATCAGCCTTTGGCGTTTCTGGAATGAGCCCCTTCTCTCCATCTGTCAAAACTTTCTTTATAGATTCAGGTGCTTTATCCCACAAACCATACTTTTTTAGAACTTTGATGGCGTCGCTGAAAGTTGTGGAATCTGGTACCGTTGGACCCGATGCGATAAAATCCAGAGGGTCGCCTAAAACGTCAGATAGGATGAGGTTTAGGATTGTTGCTGGATACGCCTTTTTCGCGAGCCAGCCGCCCTTAAACTCTGAAATGTGCTTTCTAACAGTGTTTATCTCGTTTATTGTGGCGCCACACTTCAGCAAGTCCTCTGTTATACGCCTCTTATCAGCTATTGTGATTTCGCCTCTCGGCATCGGCATTAAACTAGAGCCGCCACCCGAAATTAGACAAATTACTAGGTCGTTTTCGCCGGCATTTTCTGCTATATCAAGCATCTTCCTCGTCCCTTCAACTCCAGACTCGTCTGGGATTGGGTGGCTTGCCTCATGAAGTCTAACTATTTTTGTTCGATGCTTGCTTCCTTTTGGGATGTTGACGAGTCCGTTTGTGATTTTGTCGCCCAAAACCTCCTCCAAAGCTTCAGCCATAGAGCCGCTTGCTTTTCCACCGCCCACAACATATATGTTCTTGAATTTTTTAAGGTCAAAAGTGTACCCGTTAACTTGGAGAACATAGCCTTTAAGCCTAATTTTTGACTTTATTATTGCTTTGGGATCTACAGCTTTTATGGCAGCTTCGAGGCTTTTTAGGGCTAGCTCTCTTGCCCTTTTATCAAGGTCTGTTCCACCATTCCGAATTAATTGATCAGCATTCTTAATAACCACCATCTTTAGACACCGTCGTGGCTTTCAAAGAGGGGAAATCGTAAATGTAATAAGTTGAGCTTTAATAAAGTGTTTTGCACAATATAGGTGAACATTATGACGAAGCCTAAGGTTTACGTAACCCGCGAACTTCCGGAAAGGGGCATGAAAATAATAAGGGAACGTTTTGAAGCTGAGGTCTGGCCGGAGTATGGTCCACCACCCAAAGAGGAAATAGTACGTAAAGCAAGGGACGTTGACGCACTAGTCACGCTCTTATCAGATAAAATTGACGCTGAAGTTTTTGACGCTGCGCCGAAACTTAAAATCGTTGCCCAAATGGCTGTAGGCTTCGACAACATAGATGTTGCTGAAGCCACAAAGAGAGGAATCTACGTGACAAACACTCCTGGCGTCTTAACAGAGACGACGGCAGATTTCGCTTGGGCTTTGTTGATGGCTGTTGCAAGGCGTGTTGTTGAAGCAGATAGGTATGTGCGTTCTGGGCAGTGGAAGGTTAGCTGGCACCCAAGCATGCTGCTGGGCAGAGACGTTTATGGTGCAACATTAGGCATTGTGGGGGCTGGTAGAATAGGGACAGCAGTTGCACGAAGGGCGAAGGGCTTCAACATGAAAATCCTCTATTACGATGTTGTGCCAATGCCGCCTGAAATAGAGAAGGAGCTTGGCGCAAAACGTGTAGACCTAGACACGCTTTTAAGGGAATCAGACTTCGTGAGCATCCATGTTCCATTAATGAAGGAAACATACCACCTAATCAACGAGGAGAAGCTTAAGCTGATGAAGAAGACCGCATATTTAATCAACAACTCCAGAGGACCTGTTGTCGACGAAAAGGCTCTATATAAGGCGTTGAAGGAAGGGTGGATTGCAGGCGCAGCCCTAGACGTTTTTGAGCAGGAGCCAACGCCGGTGGATAATCCTCTGCTTAAACTTGACAACGTTGTTGTGGCTCCCCACATTTCAAGTGCCAGTTACGAGACACGTTCAAGGATGGCTGAGATAGTGGCTGAGAATTTGGTTGCATTCTTTGAAGGCAGAACTCCGCCAAACCTTGTTAACCCCGAAGTTGTCAAGGTGCGCCCATTATCAAAGCTCTTTTAACATGACCATTTCAGCCTCTTAACTGCAATGGTTAAATACTCTATCTATGCTACTCTCATTTCCAATACTCGTCTTTCAAATGTTGGTGGTTGCTGATGGTTTCCATATTTGCAGATAGAATGGCATCCCTAGGAACCGAAACAGCCTTTGAAGTGCTTGCCCGCGCAAAAGCCCTTGAAAGACAAGGCAAAGAGATAATTCACTTAGAAATAGGTGAACCAGATTTTGACACGCCTAAAAACATTAAGGAGGCTGCTGTGAAGGCGCTTTACGCTGGCTACACCCACTATGTGCCAGCTGCAGGTATTCCAGAGCTGCGGGAAGCCATAGCCGAATACATTTCAAAAACTAGGAAGATTCCAGTAGACCCAGAAGAGGTTGTTGTCACTCCCGGTGCAAAGCCTATAATGTTCTTCGCAATACTAGCATGTGTGGACCGTGGCGAGGAGGTTTTATATCCAAATCCCGGCTTCCCAATCTACGAGTCCATGATAAACTTTGTTGGAGCCAAACCAGTGCCCATCCCACTTTTGGAGGAGAACGATTTCAGACTAGACCACGAATATGTTAAGGAAAAGATAACCAAGAAAACTAAAATGATTATTTTGAACTCGCCTGAAAACCCAACGGGCGGCGTTTTAACAAAAGAAGATTTGAAGGTTATTGCTGACTGCATAGCCAACAGAGACGATGTTATAGTGCTTTCAGATGAGATTTACAGCAGAATAATCTATGAAGGAACTCACGAAAGTATTGCGTCGCTTCCGGGAATGAAGGAGAAGACGATAATACTGGATGGTTTTTCGAAAACTTATGCTATGACTGGCTGGAGACTCGGCTATGGGGTTATGCGGAAAGACATTGCAGAAAAGATAACACAGCTGATGATTAACTCAAACTCATGCACCTGCGCCTTTGTCCAAATGGCTGGAGTTGAAGCCCTTAAAGGTCCACAGGACTCTGTTGAAAAGATGGTTGCGGAGTTTAGAAAACGCAGGGAGGTCATTGTTGAAGGTTTAAACAACATTAAGGGTATAACATGCAAAAAGCCTAAGGGCGCCTTCTACGTTTTCCCCAACATAAAGAGCATCGGAAAGAAGTCCAAAGAGTTTTCAGACTACTTGCTTAACGAGGCTGGTGTGGCTGTTCTCCCCGGCACATCCTTTGGAAAGTATGGTGAGGGTTATTTGCGCATATCTTTTGCAAACTCTGTTGAGAACATTAAGAAGGCTTTAGACCGCATAAGCAAGGCTGTTGAAAAACTGAGAAGTTAAAAGCGTCTTTAAGCCTTTAATCTTCCACTTTTTCTCCTATCAATGTTTCAACAATTTCTGAAGCTAACTGTATTAGGTTGTCCGCTTGCTTTACGGCTTTTTCCTCGTTAACCTCTTCTAGCTGTGCTAGCTGCTGCATCATTCCCTCAATTTCCACTAGGCATCTCAGAACCGGGTCGTTTCCGAACTGCATCTTTTCAACAGCTTCTCTTACTACATTTTCTATGAAGGCTGGTTCTCCTAGGCTGTAGTATATGGCGTTCCTAGCTTTTCTTATGGCCTCTAGAATGAGGCTTGGGGCCATGTAAGGCATTTTTCTCGCGGCTTCTAGTTCCGCTTTCGCTTCACGTAAGTATCTTAAAGCCCACCCGCGCCTGTACTGGTCCATCATGGTCTAAAGCCTCATCCGCCTTTCTAAAAATAAAAGCCTTCTAATAAAGTTACTCGCCTTTTTCAGAGCTTTCAGTGGACGCTGTTGTTTCCATGCCAGAATAGATGTGAGTTATGTAACCAGCAATCTGGTTTCGCACCCGTGTTGTTGTTCCTTGCAGTAGCATGGTGACAGCCCGTTTATTCTCTTCAAAATTATTGGAAAACCTGTTAGGAAAACGTCTAATTAGTTCTTTTGCTATGCGCTTAATATGTTCTGTGCGAACCTTTCCCAAGCTTCATTGTCCCCCAAGCAATCATCCCAGCGTCCACGTTCGCCGGAATGCCTGATTTAAAGTGAACACTCATAAACAAAAAGGGTAATTTAAATTTACGCGTCCTTAATTCCTCTAATTTATCTTAACTCCGAAAAATTCCTCAAAATTTCGAATTATCTGGTTCGCGGCTTCCTCAACACTTACCCCTTTAATTTCAGCTATTGCACTAACAACCGTTGGAATAAACGCTGGAGTTGTCATCCTCCCATTGAAAGGGCTTTTGAAGTAGCGAACAGGACCATCGGTCTCGGTTAAGAGATTTGTTAAGGGCACTTTTCTAACAACTTCACGGATGCCGTTTGAGTAGGCTGTTGGCGGACCCTCGCTGATGTAGCATCCAATCTCAATAACTTTTGGCAAAACGCTTATAGGATTGCTAAACCAGTGCAGAAGAACCCTTTTCAAATTGTAGGATGGAAGCATTTCCACAATTTTCGCGGTTGTTCCGCGAGAGTGAATTATGACTGGCAAGTTTAGCCTCTCAGCTAGATGCAACATTTCATCAAAAACCATCAACTGTTTATCCCATACTTTCTCATACTTATAGTCTAAACCAACCTCACCTATGGCTATTAAGGCTCTATTCTGCCTCTGCCTCATAATGAGCTCTGTTGTTTGTTGCAATTCATCCTCCGTCAACGTGTTTACGTTCCATGGATGAACTCCCAAAGCCGCATAAACCATTCCATTATAGCGCTCGGCAAGTTCGAGACTTTTTACGCTTGTCTCGAAGTTCATCGAGTTAGATACCAACGCCACAACATTGGAGTTTTTGGCGTCTGAAACAATTTCGTCAATCTTCCCAGCGTACTCCTCATCTGATAGATGTATGTGGGCGTCGACAAACTTTAGAGGCTTCATGGGAGACGTCACTTTGAGCATAAAACTACAAGTTTGGCATTTTTATAATTTCCTCTCTTAAATAAAGAAAGTAAGGTTTTAATGTCCAATTTTGGAAGATAGGATGCAATAAACGTTAAATATTGCTTTAAATAAAAAAAGAGGCTACGGAGGAGGTCTTTATGGCAGATTTAGAGTTGGCAATAGCCCCCATGCACAGGCTTTGTAAGAAGGCTGGGGCTGACCGCGTGAGTGAGGCAGCTGCAAGAGAACTCGCAAAAGCCCTAGAAGAGATAGGAATAAAGATAGCGAAGGAAGCTCTAGACTTTGCAATGCACACTGGGAGGAAGACTATAAAGGCTGAAGACATCGAAATTGCCGCCAGAAAGGTTATGGGCAGATAACAGCCGCTTCTTCCTTCTTTCTTTTTAAAATGCGACGTTGTGGCTAGCAATATATATAAGAAGCGAAACTAGAATCTATCCATGGCTTGAAAACTGCTTAGGGAGTGTCTGTTAATGGGTGGGAAAAAGAAACTCAGCTTGAAGCAGATGGAACGTATGCAGATGCGGAAGGCTGAGGAGGAGAAAAAGAAGAAGGAAAAAGAGAAAGAAAAGGCTGCAGCTAAAGAGAAAAGGCTGGCTGGAATATTTGTGCCAGATGTTCAAGGCGAGAAGGTTCTTGAAGAGTTGAAGAAGATGCGAGTTTTGACGCCTTACACGGTGGCAACCCGCTTCAACATAAGGATAAGTGCTGCTAAGGACTTTCTTGAACAGCTTGAAGAAGATGGCTTGGTTCAGCTGGTCTCCGGAAACCATGACATAAAAATATACAAGGCTGTAGACTAAACCATTTTATTATAACGCCAAATAGCCTAAGTTTTCACAATTTGGAGTTGACAACTTGGCCTATCCCAAAAGAGTGTACACTACCGACGAAGTTAAAGAAGCCGAAAAACTTATTAGGAAAGGCTATAAGCACCGCTTAACAGTTAAGGGAAGCTCTGATTTCAAGGAGAAGGTTAGAGCTGCACTGAAGCTTATTAGGACTGCTGGATACCTTGACTTTTTGAGGTCGTACATTAAAAGTGTAGTTGAAATAGATGGTTTTACCCAGCTTCGGGAGTCTGAGGCCTCCATTTGGGCAAATAAGTATGCGGTGGCAAACCCAGTTGATGCCGCAAGCCTTTTTGTGCAAAAGGCCCATCACATGAAGGAATACCTTGAAGGAAAATTGTATTATGGCGGAGAAGCCGAAAGGCGCTCAGTGGAAAAGCGCATAGAATTCCTAGAAACATTGAAGAGGAAAACCCGCAGAAAAGATGTGAAGGAAGAGTGTGAAAGGCTTTTAAAAAGTTGGAGTGAAAGCGTATACCTATAACTTTTCAACCTTAATTGTTGTTCCACTCCTAACTTTGCTGAAAAGCTCAAGATTTTTAGTAACCTTGCCCAAAACGTTCACCGGGCTGTACGGTTGGGACTCGCCATAAAATATGCATAGGGCGCTTCCCATGGGCCAGAAGGCTATTGTTCCCTTTTCAACTGTGGCCTTTGCCTTTTCCTCCCCCATCTTCACCGGTATTTCGAAGTAGACCTCCTCTTTCCAGATGGCTGCTCTTCCCTCTATTGGGAGTTTTCGGACAATCATGTCCACCGTTCTTGGGGCTAAGTGGCGGACAAGTTCGCCTTCAGCCTCGCCTAAACCTTCAATCATGAACTTTATTTTCACTCGTGAAATTTCGTCTGTTTCAGCCATTTTTCTGCACTTTCCCTAGAAATTCTTCCAAAATCTGTTCTAGAGACAATGGCCCCAGAACTTTGAGCTCGTATTTCACCCTCACTGTTGGCTTGTTGATTTCCATGACTCTTCTTAGGTCTACTGGTGTTCCTATGACAACAACGTCGCATGGCGTTTTGGCAATTGTCTCTTTCAGCTCTTCAATCTGTTTTTCTCCATAACCTAAGGCTGGCAGAACCGCTCCAAGATGGGGATACTCCTCATAAGCCTCTTTTATCGAGCCTACAGCATATGGCCTTGGGTCAGCTAATTCGCTGGCTCCAAGCTGCTTCGCCAATATCGTTGCAGCACCATAGGGCATGTTTCCATGGGTTAATGTTGGTCCATCTTCAATAACAAGAACACGTCTACCCTTGATCAGCTCTGGCTTGTCAGCGGTTATCGGCGATGACGCCTCGAGAATGGTGGCGTTTGGATTAACCTTCCTTATATTATCCTTGACTAGGTTGACGTTTCTGGGGTCTGCCGTGTCCACTTTGTTTATTATCACCACGTTTGCCATTCTGAGGTTAGCTTCTCCTGGGTGATATGTAATTTCGTGTCCTGCTCTGTGGGGGTCTGCCACAACTATGTGGAGGTCCGGCTTGTAGAAGGGTATGTCGTTGTTTCCCCCGTCCCAAACTATTATGTCTGCTTCTTTTTCAGCTTCTCTTAGAATTTTCTCGTAGTCGACTCCAGCGTATACAACTACCCCGTTGTCTATATGAGGTTCGTATTCCTCCCTTTCCTCAATGGTGCACTCGTATTTGTCAAGGTCTTCATATGTGGCGAAGCGTTGGCAAACCTGTTTTCGCAAATCGCCATAGGGCATTGGATGCCTAATCACCACCACGTTTAAGCCCTTTCCCTTCAAAATTTTGGCTACTTGCCGTGAGGTCTGGCTTTTTCCGGAACCCGTTCTCACAGCGCCTACAGAGATTACTGGCACCTTAGCCTTAAGCATGGTTGTTTTCGGGCCCATCAGTCTGAAGTCGGCGCCATTCGCCAGCGCTATTGATGCTTTATGCATGACATACTCGTGGGAGACATCACTGTAAGCAAAAACCACCTGGTCAACGTCAAAATCCTTTATCAGCCTTGCAAGTTCCTCTTCTGGATAAATTGGTATGCCCTTTGGATAGTTTTTGCCCGCCAGCTCTGGAGGGTATATTCGCCCTTCTATGCCGGGAATCTGTGTGGCTGTGAAAGCCACAACCTCATATGCGTCGTTATCCCTAAAATAGACGTTAAAATTGTGAAAGTCCCTACCAGCTGCGCCCATTATAATAACCCTAGTCTTTGCCATAAAGCGGGTGCCCCCGCAAAACCACCAAACTCAGTGAGGGCACTATACTAGCCAGCATAAATATAAAAACCCTACTGTTTCAACCTCGCCCCACCAGACGAGAAACAGCCTCGCCTATAAAGTCTATTTGCTCAACCGTGACACCGGGATGAACTGGTAAGGAAAACACTTGTTCTGAGGCTTTTTCTGTTTCTGGCAGCCGCCCTTTCCCAAATTTGCGATAGTAGGGCATTAGGTGGATGGGCCACGGATAATATACTTCGGCGCCTATGCCCTCCTTTTTTAACCTTTCCACGATGGTGTCCCTCTTCTTTCTGTCAGCGTCTTTAACTCTTACAGTGTAGAGGTACCAGCTGTTTCTGCAGCCTTTAGGCTCAAGTGGCAGTTGAAGATTTTTCAATGGTCTGAGTTTTGCTGTTAGCCTTTCCGCATTTTTCCTCCGTTTTTCCAAGAATTTGGGCAGTTTTTTCAGCTGCACGATGCCTATTGCTGCTTCAATTTCTGGCATTCTGTAATTGTGTCCTAAAAGAATGGATTTGTATTTCTCCTTCTCCCCGTGGCTTCTTATAAGCCTCAATTTTTCTGCAATTTCATCATCATCTGTGGTTATCATTCCGCCTTCGCCTGTTGTCATGTTTTTGCTTGCATAGAAGCTCCAGCAAGCGACATCTGCGTAGGCGCCCACTGGTCTGTTATCATAGACTGCACCGTGGGCTTGGGCTGCATCCTCAATAACCTTCAATCCATGCTTGTCGGCTATCTCCCTTATTGGTTTTAGGTCTGCTGGTGAGCCGTAAAGGTCTACGGCAACTATCGCCCCAGTCTTTTTAGTTACAGCCCTATTCACCGCCTCTGGAGATATATTATATGTTTCTGGGTCTATGTCCACAAAGACAGGTTTTGCTCCAGCCAGCACAACGGTTTCAGCGGTTGCCACAAAAGTGAAGCTTGGAAGAATAACCTCGTCGCCCTGTTTTACGCCAACAGCAGCGACAGCCATGTGCAATGCTGCCGTACCACTGTTTACTGCTATGGCGTGTTTAGCCTCAACAAACCTTGCAAAATCCTCCTCAAACTTTTTAACCATTGGTCCAGCACCAAGCGCGTGGGTGAGGACGCCGCTTTTTAAAACCTTTACAACAGCCTCAATCTCTTCCTCACCTATTTGTGGAGCATTTATCGGAATCATGGCTTAAGCCTCTGCTACTATGATGCCTCGAAACATATTAAAACTTGCCTAAAATCCATGCTTGTTCAAGTCATATTTGTAGTTGAGAAATTTTTACAAATACAATACCCCCTCTGGGTTTTCAGCACTATTATTGGAAAAGCATTGGCAGGATGGGCAAAAGGTGGTTAGGGGCTGGAAAGATTGTGGTTGTTTGAGTTTAGGTTTTTGACTCTGTTTATGAACTCCTCCTTTTCCCTTTCCACTTCCTCAATTCTCTGTTTTAGGAATTCTAGTTCTTCGGATATTTCTTCAAGCCAGCCTTCTATGGCTTTCCGGTTTTCTTCCGGCGTCATTTCGGCGAGATATTTTGAAACGTCTTGTGGTCTGCTCTTTCCCAGAGAGTCCAATGGATAGTTGATCTTGGGAGGTTTTATGAAGGGGAAAAAGTGTCTTGTGGTTCTCGGTTCCATAAGTTTTCCGCTTAGGGCTGCAGCAACCACTTGTTCGGCTGTTATTGGTGGGTTTGAGTTGCTAACGTATCTGTGGATTCGTCTTCTGCCAATGCGGATATGGGGGTTTTGAAAAATGTTGACTTGCAGAACTGGGATTTGCACGTAGCCCAAACTTTTTAGTGCAAGCCACCGGTGCATTCCGTCAAGTATGACATTTGTTTTTTCATCTGCGATTATTGGATATTTTAGGACACCATCCCTTAGAATCTCCTTTTTCAGCATCTCCAAATACAATGGGGAGCCCTTCTCATGGGGCTTTAGCGTGTCAATTGGCAAAAGGATAACTTTGAATTCTTCTGCCCTTTCAGTTTTGGTTGTAGTTGCCACTTTCAACACGCGTTCACGCTTTTTATTGGGTTATTTAACAATTGTTGGAACTTCGATTTTTTCCGGCTCGTAGTCCACTAGTTTGCCTGCCAAGAACTGCTCGTAGGCGCCTAAATCTAGAAGTCCGTGCCCACTATAGTTCATGGCGATAACTTTCTTTTCGCCTGTTTTCCTGCATCGCAATGCCTCGTCTATGACGAATTTAAGGCTGTGGGCTGTTTCAGGCGCAGTTATGAGGCCTTCTGTTTGGGCTAGTATTTGGGCTGCTTGGAAGACCTCGGTCTGATGGTAAGCTATTGAGCGCATGTATCCTTTATGGATGAGGTAGGATATTGATGGTGCCATGCCATGATACCTTAAGCCCCCAGCATGGATTGGTGGGCAAGCATAGCCATGTCCTATTGTAAGCATTTTTAGTAGCGGTGTTAGTTGGGCTGTGTCGCCGAAGTCGTAGGTGTAAACACCCTTTGTTGTGTGTGGAACAGCCTTAGACTCGCAAGCAACAAATTCCGTTTCCGTCTTGCCCTTAAGCTTGTCCATCATGAAGGGATAGCAGAAACCAGCATAGTTGGAGCCTCCGCCTATGCATCCGCATACAACATCCGGATACTCGCCAATAATTTCAAACTGCTTTTTTGCTTCTAAGCCTATTATGGTTTGGTGCAGCAACACGTGATTTAGAACAGAGCCCAAAGAATACCTTGTATCCTCATGTGTAACCGTGTCCTCTATGGCTTCGCTTATGGCTATACCCAATGTTCCCGGATGGTTCGGGTTTTCCTTCAAGAGTTTCCTTCCAAAGTTTGTCTGGTCACTAGGCGATGGAAACATTTCAGCGCCATACAACTGAGCTATTGTTCTTCTGCCGGGCTTCTGCTGGTAGCTAACGCGGACCATGTATATGCGGCACTTCAAACCGAATATTGTGCAGGCAAAGGCTAGGGCTGTGCCCCACTGTCCGGCACCGGTCTCTGTTACAAGCCTTTTTATGCCTTGCTCTTTGTTGTAGTAGGCTTGGGCTATAGCAGTATTCGTCTTATGGCTTCCAGTTGGACTAAAATTCTCACATTTGAAGTAGATTTTTGCTGGAGTTTTAAGAAACCTTTCGAGTCTCCTAGCCCTATAAAGGGGCGTTGGTCTTGGCAGCCTTAAGTAAGCGTCTAAAACCTCTTCTGGGATTTTTATGAAGCGTTCAGTGGATACCTCTTGTCTTATCAGCTCTTTTGCAAATATTCTTTCAAGCAGTTTTGGGTCTATGGGCTTCATGGTTGTGGGGTCCAGTGGTGGCGGGAGTGGTTCTGGCAGGTCTGCTTGTATGTTGTACCATGTGGTGGGTATTTCATCAGCGTCCAGCATGGTGAAGTATTCACTTTTTTGAACTTTAAAGCTCATTATGATTCACCTATGCATATTTTAGTGCATTTAGGCACATAATAATACGGTGAACATATTTATACTTTATTGCACAAAAAAGTACATTAGGCAAAGCGAAACATGTGGAACACAATAAAAAAGCACTTTGAAAACTATCCGGAACGCCTAAAAGTAGCCAGAATCCTCGTAGAAAACGGACTAAGCGTGAAAAACGGAAAAATCTACTTAAACGAGATAGAGATTCCGCCAACCCGCATAGCAAGGGTAGCAGGCGTAGACAGAAGAACAGTAAACGAAACAATAAACACCATAAGGGCGAACCGCGAACTGCGCCTAATTTTTGAAGGCTTAAGGTCCGCGGGACATTCGCTAAAGGAAATAGCAAAACACTTGGAACTTGGCGTAGTGGAAATAACCCCAGTAGACGCAAAAATACCGGGCATATTAGCAAACTCAGCCATGATACTAGCAAAAAACGGCCTAAGTATAAGGCAGGCAATTGTTGACGACCCAGAACTTTCACCAGAACCAAAGCTCACACTTATAGCAGAGAGAAAAATTCCCGGAGAACTAATCCCAGAATTTCTGAAAGTTAAAGGCGTCGCAAAAGTATCGGTTTATTAGGCTAAATTAACAAAACCCTTAATATTACCTTAAAAGCTAGAATGCTGAATTACCAAACCATTTTAATGGGTGTTAAAATGGAAGGAAAACTTGGAACAAGAGCTTTTTTACAAGGAAGCGAGGCGTGTGTTGAAGCGGCATTAATTGCTGGTTGCAGGTTTTTTGCTGGCTATCCCATATCGCCGGCTAATGAGATAGCCGAGCATATGGCGGTGCGTCTTCCAAGGGTGGGCGGTATATTTCTCCAAATGGAGGACGAGTTGGCTTCTATTGGGGCTGTTGTTGGTGCGGGTTGGTGTGGCGTTAAGGCTATGACCGCCACTTCTGGTCCAGGGTTTAGTTTGATGCAGGAAACCATTGGTTGGGCTTTTATGACTGAGACGCCATGCGTCGTCGTTGATGTTCAGAGGGTTGGTCCGGGCACTGGGCAGGCAACTAAGTGTGCGCAGGGAGATGTTATGCAGGCCCGATGGGGAACCCATGGCGATTACATGGCTATTTCGCTTTGTCCCAACTCTGTTCAGGAGATTTTTGAACTCACCATTAGGGCTTTTAACCTTGCAGAAAAATATCGCACACCAGTTACCCTTTTGACGGATGAAACCACAGTCCATCTTCGAGAGCACCTGGTTATACCGCCCTTAGAAAGCATTGAGATAGTCAACCGAAAAAAGCCCAAGGCTGGGGAGCAAATGTTTTTCGGCTTGGAAAGTGTTGCGCCGATGCCCTCTATAGGCGAGGGGTTTAATGTGGCTGTTACTGGCTCAACCCACGACGAGCGGGGAGTTAGGTTTACCGCCGACCCCATAGTGCATAGACGAGTGATAGAGGCTATTAACAACAAGATAAGGAAAAATGTTGACGACATTGTAGAGGTGGAAAGCTACAATATTGAAGACTGCAGGGTGGGCATAGTGGCTTACGGCATAACCTCACGGGCGATTTACGAGGCTGTTGAGGAAGCGGAAAAGAGGAGAGTTAAAGTTGGCTACGTCCGCTTGAAAACCCTTTGGCCCTTCCCAGAAAAACCAGTGCAAAAGCTTGCGGAAAACGCCGAAAAAATAATTGTGCCGGAAATGAACTTGGGGCAAATTGTCAACGAGGTTAAGAGGGTTGCCGGCTGCTCCGCGGAGGTTGTTCCTCTAAACAAGATTGGTGGCGGGGAGCTAATCACACCAGAGGAGATTTTGGGCAAGATTTTGGAGGGGTAAATGGAATGAGTGAGGGTTTTTCGCCAAGCAACTATTTAAGGCCTGGTCTACGTTTCCCTTTCTGTCCAGGATGCGGCTTATACGTGCTTAGTGACACGTTTTTGAGGGCTGTTTACGAGCTTGGCTACAGCGACTTTAGAAAGTTCTGCTTTGTCAGCGGTATTGGCTGTTCTTCATGGATACCCTCGCCATATTATTTGGCGGATTCCGTTCACACATTGCATGGGAGAAGCATACCGGTGGCTACGAGCATAAAGCTTCTGCGACCAGACCTCCATGTTGTTGTCTTTGGCGGAGACGGCGACATTGTGGGGATAGGGATGGGGCACTTCATACATGCGGCAAGGAGAAACACCGACATCCTCGTCATAATGGGTAACAACATGATTTATGGAATGACGGGCGGGCAAGTAGCTCCAACAACTCCGCTGAAGGTGCGGACGACAACAACTCCTTATGGAAGTTTTGAGCATCCACTGGATGCCGCTAGGTTGGCAGCTGTTGCTGGTGCTAATTATTCGGCGAGGTGGACCACAGCTCACTCCAAAGAGCTTAAAGAATGCTTTAAAAAGGCTCTTCAAATGGATGGTTTCAGATTCGTTGAGGTTGTAAGCCAATGTCCAACAGCCTACGGTAGAAGAGCGGGGTTCAAGGACATTGGGGAAATGCTGAAGTGGTTTAGGGAAAACGCTATTCTAGTGGCAGAGGCTGAAAAAATGGGGGAAGAAGAGCTTGAAAACAAAATTGTTGTCGGAGAATTCGTTCAAAGAAAAAGGCTTACGCTTATGGAAAGCGTTTACGCAGTTTTGAAGGAGGCAGCACAGAAAGATGCCTAAAAGAATCGAGGTTATAATTGGTGGGCATGGCGGTCAAGGCGTTGTTTTAGCTGGGCAAATTTTGGGGAAGGCAGCCGCCTTTGAAGGAAAAAATGTTGTGCAAACCCAAAGTTATGGCGCTGAAGCCCGCGGAAGCCTAACAAAAAGCGAAGTGATAATCTCAGACAGCCGAATAGGCTTCCCAGCGGTCAGAAGGTGCGATGTGCTTGTGGCTATGAACCAAGAGTCCCTTGACAAGTACTTGCCTCTATTAAAGGATGATGGAACCCTAATAGTTGACAGCGGTGTCGAAAAAATACCAGAGGTAAAGGCGCAAATGTACAAGGTGCCGGCTGTGGAAACAGCCAAAAAAGCCTTCGGAGAAAGCCTCTTCGCCAACATGGTCATCCTTGGGGCACTGGTGAAGATAACCCGGATGGTCAGCGTGGAGTCCATGGAAAAGAGCATAAGAGAAAGCGTCTCCGAAAAGACCTTGGAGATGAATTTAAACGCTTTTAGAAAAGGCTTACAGCTTGTTTAGGATGGCGTAAAGAGTTTACTGAGCCTTTAAAACATGTTCTGATTGGATAAAGCTTTTATTGATGCTTTAAGCTTAGTTTGGCAAATGCCTTGGAAGATGATGTGAAATGGCTTTGCAAAAGGGCGACTTCATACTGCTGGATTACATTGCAAAAGTGAAGGAGACAAGTGAGGTTTTCGACACAACAATTGAAGAGGTAGCCAAAAAAGAACGCCTATACAAGGAAGGCGAAATCTACGAGCCAAAACTTGTCGTCATAGGCGAAGGCTGGGTTCTCAAGGCTTTAGATGAAAGCTTAACAAATATGGAGGTTGGAAAAACCGAAACCGTTGAAATCCCGCCGGAAAAAGCTTTCGGTGCAAGGGACCCGGAGAAGGTTAGGCGTGTTCCCCTACGGCATCTTACGGCTAAGGGTATAACCCCAACCCTTGGAATGCGCCTAGAATATGACGGTAAAATGGCAGTTGTTAGGGCTATTGGAGCTGGGCGTGTCCTTTTAGACTTCAATCCACCGTTGGCTGGAAAAACACTGGTTTATGAAGTTACGGTTAAAAAGAAGCTTGAAACGCCGGAAGAGAAAATAGCCGCCCTAATCCACCGCAGAATACCAACCGTTGAGGCTGAAAAGTTCAAATTCACTATTAAAGCGAAAAACGTTAGCATAGAAATGCCCGAAGATGCCTTCTACTTAGAGGGAATCCAAGTTGCAAAACGGGGCATAGCCCTAGACATACAGAAGTTCTTCCCAGAAATAACTGCGGTAAAGTTCATAGAAATTTTTAAGGCAGAGCCAAAAGCAAAAGCCTAAATAACCCCTGTTATTTTTGCAATTCTCTCGCATTCTTCAAAGCTTAGTTCCAGCTTATTGAGAATAGTGTAACGTTCAGGTCTTATGGAAGGAGCCATAAACAAGGCTTTAACAACATCCTCCCTAGACAATCCGAGCTCGTAAGCGTTTGTCGGAGCCCCAACAGTTTTCAAGGTTTCCCTTATGTTTTTCCAGTTTGCTCCATGCAGATAGGCCATAACAATTGTTCCTACACCGCACTGTTCGCCGTGCAAAGCGTTGTTGGGCTTTATCATGTCTAGGGCGTGGCTGAACAAGTGTTCCGAGCCGCTGCATGGACGGCTGCTCCCGGCAATGCTCATGGCTACGCCACAGCTTATCAAAGCCTCGAGAAGAACTCGCAAGCCCTCCTCGTTCTGCGGTTTTATGAGGTTGGCGTTCCGCATTATGAGTCTTGCACTCATTAGGGCTAGGCTGGCGGCGTACTCCCCATAATACTCGTTCCTATCCATGTACGCCAGTTTCCAGTCCCTTACAGCTGTAAACTTGGCGATGACGTCGCCGCATCCGCTTGCAATAAAACGGTGGGGCGTTTGTGCAATTATGTTTGTGTCGGCTATTATGGCTATTGGAGCTTGAGCCATAACGGAAAAGGGCTTTTCGAGACCTTTAACCGATGACAGCGGGCTTGCAATCCCATCGTGGGAAGCTGTTGTGGGAACGCTTATGAAGGGCACTTTTTGGCGGGCTGAACTTAGCTTTGCAACATCAATTTTTGTTCCTCCGCCAACGCCGAAAACCACTTGAGGCTTTAAAATTCTAATCCTTTCCTCAACAGCTTCCACATCTTTTATAGTTGCTGACTTTACAATGTGGGTTTTGGCTTCCACGCCTTCTTTTTCAAGGGTTTCCTCAACCGTTTTCCCAGCGACATCGTATGTTTTCTGCCCAGTGATTATTAGTGCGGATTCTGTGAAGCCCAGCCTTCTGGATATTTCTGCAACTCTTTCTATTACGCCCTCTCCAACGATAACCTCTCTTGGAAGCTGCATCCAATGGTGCTTTAAAGGCAAATCAACCACTGTTAAAGGCTTATCCACCTAAGGTAGTGGCGCATTAGCACTTAAAACCCTTTTCGCGCGCCTTTAGCTTGGCGGTCAGCGGTTAATGAGCGAAAAGCAAATATCACTGGGGAAAGGTGCGGCAAGGAAACAACGAAAAAAGAGTGTGAAAAGTTTGAAGGTTTCTGTGAAAAGCGTTACTAGCTGGAAGAGGACTAGCTAATAGAGGAAGAGGGCATAATTTAGGCTATGGCGTTTGTAGATGGATTATTGTTTTTCGAAGCGTAATATTAATAAGTCTCATGGCGTGATTACATGATGCTACTTCCTAGCGAAGTAATTTGCGATGTGTTTAGGTTTTGGGAGAAATGAGTAAAATGTCAAACAGCAACGTAGTTGACAAGTTGACGTTGAAGGGGACTACAACCATAGGTGTTGTCTGTAAAGACGGAGTAATCCTCGCCTCGGACACCCGTGTAACCATGGGATTCTATGTAGCCCACAAACATGGGAAGAAAATTTATAAGATAGACGACCACATGGCAATGACCATAGCTGGAACAGTGGCAGATGCCCAAAGAACAGTGGATATCTTAACAGCTAATGCCCAACTCTACAAATTGAATATGGGGCGACCAATGCCAATAAGCTCAGCGGCTAGGCTTATGGCAAACCTCCTCTTCTCAGCCAGATACATACCATTGGCAACCCAAGTCCTAATTGGAGGCGTCGACGATACGGGTCCCCATGTGTTCTCCATAGACCCCTTCGGAAGCCTAACAGAGGAGAAGTGCGTTGCCACCGGTTCCGGTTCCCCAATAGCCTACGGCGTCTTAGAAGACAAGTTCCGCGAGGGCATGACGGTGGCTGAGGCTTTACCAATAATCGTTAGGGCTGTCGACTCAGCAATGAAGAGGGACTCTGCAAGCGGAGACAGCTTCAACGTGGCTGTTGTAGACGCTAAGGGTTATAGAGAGCTAACCGAAGAAGAGAAGAAGAAACTTTTAGCGGCAAATTAAAAGGGAAGTTTAAAGTTGGCGCCCAACACTGAAAGAGAGAAAATTGAAATAAGCAAATACATACTCGAGCATGTTCCAAAAGAGGCAGAGGTCACAAGAGTAGAATATGAAGGTCCAATGCTGGCGGTTTACGCAAAAAGACCAGAAATCCTTGTGGAGCAGAGCAGCCTAATCGCAGACATAGTCAGCGTTATAAGAAAAAGAATTGTTGTCCGCTCGGACCCCTCTGTGAGGCTTCCAGAAAAAGAAGCTGAAAAATTAGCCCGCGAAATAATTCCAGCGGAGGCTGAAGTTACAGACATATACTTTGACCCAACCCTCGGCGAAATAATTATAGAAGCCAAAAAGCCCGGGCTCGTCATTGGGAAAAACGGCACAGTTCTTCAGGAAATCATAAAGAAGACAAAGTGGCGCCCCCATGTTTTGAGAAGTCCGCCACTGCGTTCTAAAATTATTGCGCACATGCGGCACTATCTTCACGCTGAAAGCAAGGAAAGGGAGCGGAACCTCCGCCTCTTCGGTGAGAGAATCTTCAGGCCAAAAGTCTTCGAGGTTGGAGACATTCGGATTACGCCTTTAGGCGGCGTTCAAGAAGTCGGGCGTTCAGCCTTCCTTGTGCAGACGAGGGAAAGTAACATACTTTTGGACTGCGGCATAAATCCTGGCTCTTCAAAGCCTTTTGAGGCTTTCCCAAGGTTTGACCATCCAGCCTTCGAAATAGACTCGCTGGACGCTGTTGTTATAAGCCACGCCCACCTAGACCACTGCGGTTTGGTGCCTTTCCTATACAAGTATGGCTATGAAGGTCCCGTTTACTGTTCAGCGCCAACATCAAACCTCATGACGCTGCTCCAACTTGACTATCTGGATGTAGCCAGCAAGCAAGGCATAATCCCACCCTACGACCAGAAAGATGTTCGGGAGTGCGTCCTCCACACAATTCCGCTGCGTTACGGCGTTGTAACCGACATAGCCCCAGATGTTCGGCTAACACTGCACAATGCTGGACACATTTTAGGCTCTTCGATAATACATTTGCACATAGGCGAAGGCTTACACAACATTGTTTATACAGGCGATTACAAGTATGCGCGAACCATGCTCTTGGAGGCAGCAACAGCCGAATTCCCAAGGGTTGAAACCGTCATAACCGAAAGCACTTATGGCGGCCCTGAAGATATTATGCCATCAAGGGTTGAGGCTGAGGAACGCCTAACAAAAATAGTCAACGAAACGCTAGAGAAGAAGGGCAAAGTCCTTATCCCGGTGCCAGCAGTCGGTAGGGCACAAGAAATAATGCTTGTTTTGGATGGTTACATGAAGCGGGGTTTAATGAAGGAGGCTCCAGTCTTCATTGAAGGTATGATCTCAGAGGCTACGGCAATTCACACGGCTTATCCAGAGTATTTGGGCAGGGAGGTGCGAAACAGCATCCTCCATGATGGGATAAACCCCTTCGAGTCGGACTACTTCACTGTTGTTGAGCATCCAAGCGTTAGACAAAACGTGATTGAAGGGGAGCCATGCATAATCATGGCTACGTCGGGCATGCTTGAAGGCGGACCGGTAATAGAGTATTTCAAAAGCCTAGCAGAAGATGAGAGGAACTCCATAATCTTTGTAAGCTACCAGATTGAGGGCACCTTGGGAAGAAGAGTGCAAAAAGGCATAAACGAAGTGGCAATGATTGACAGCGAGGGCAAAATGAGCGTTGTTAAAGTGCGTATGCGTGTGGAATCCATAGAAGGATTTTCAGGGCATTCTGACAGACGGCAAATAATAAACTATGTGACACATCTTAAGCCTAGACCAGAAAGGGTTATAGTTTGCCATGGTGAAAGAGCCAAAATAGCCAGCATATCCAGTTTTATAGAGAAAAAGTGTGGAATTCAGACCTTCGCGCCAGCGGTTATGGAAACCATTAGGCTGCTGTAGTTATAGGCTCACTTGCTACTGGAGTTTTCTCTCTCCAGATCTTCACGTTAGGCGGGCAAATAACAACGCGTTCCTCGCCTAGGCGGGCGATGTCCCCGCCAACAGACTCAACAAACTCGCATAATTCGTTGACAGCCCGCTTAACATCGTCTACGCTCTTATTTGCTAGAGGAGTTATTCTGAGAATCAAAATGTTTCCTGAGCGCACCTCCTTCTTAACAACATCCAAGTCGGATAGGTCTCGGAGGGGCATAGCCTTCAAGAAGGTTTTGCCGGGTTTCTCCTTAACCTCAGTTTTCGGCGTTTCTCCCTTTTCCTCCTTCTTGTATTTGCGGAAGAGTTCACCTAAACCCGGCAAACTTCTCCTCTCTATTCGCCTCTTATACCTATTTACCCCTTTTAAGAGTTTAAGCGTTTCCTTATTGAGCGGTGCACTGAAGCTAAAATACAGATTGATTATTAATAGGTTTATGAATCTTGAATATGGATTTGGGCTAATTTCGCTATGTGCTTGCCAACTCCTTTATGGTTTTCCAGACTTTGTCTCCGACATAATGAATGTTTTTAACCACAGCGCCATGCTTAACCTTAACCATTTCATCTGCGCTGTAGAGGATTTCGCCGATGGCAATAGCCTTCCCATATTTCTCGTCCACAACTAAAACAATGTCGCCTTTCACAAATTCTCCTTCAAAGCGTAAAATTCCAGGAGCCATCACATCTGCACCGTTACATACGTGGGGAACAGCCCCCATGTCCACAACGACTTTGGGCAAAAAGCCAAAAACTTCTTTGAAGAGTAAGGTTGGGTAAATTTTTTCTCCGCTTTTGAAAAATGCTGGCTCGCTGTTTAAGAGGTAGACCTCGCCAAAATTCACTTCAACAACCTCTACTTTTGGCATGCCAGCGAAGCATTTCTCTAAAGGTGTTTTCAACCATTTTGAGGTGTTTTCTAAAAGCTTTTTCGCCTCTTTATCCTTTAAGAAATGCCTCTTGTACCGTTTAGACATTGTTCTCCGCTTCTCGCTTAGATAGGTTTAAATGGTATAAGTTTAAGTATAAAAAGGGTAAATGTCTAATTGAGGTCTGCCTAATGAGCGAAATGACAACAGAAATCCTCGAGCAAAACCTTGGGAAAATAGTGCTTGTAAGGTTGAAGGGTGGAAAAAGCCTAAGGGGTAGGCTGAAGGGCTTCGACCAACACCTAAACCTTGTTCTTGAGGAAACCGAAGACACAACAGACGCTGAAAACACAAAGAAACTTGGCTTAATAATAGTCCGCGGAGACAACGTTGTCCTAATATCGCCGCCACCCAGGTGAAAATTTTGGGGAAAGGAACGCCATCCTTTGGAAAACGCGCTGGAAAAACGCTTCACATACGTTGTAGACGTTGTGGAAGGAGAGCCTACAACGTTTCTAAAAAGCGATGTGCCGCATGCGGCTATGGAGCTTCAACCACCATTAGGCGATATTCTTGGCAGACTAAAAACCTTAACAGAGAGAGAATCCGCTAAAACTCGTTATTATTATAGTAGCCCTTATCAATTCTGACGAATATGAGCGGTCCTTTGCTTCTTGTCAGTTCTCTGGCTTTGCGCAATGTGTTGTTTACAATGTTCAGTATTTGTTCTTGGTCGCTTGTATATTTCCGTTTGTTTTCGCCCAGTTCCATTTTTAGGAGATTTTCAGCTAATATTGATGTGCCGCATATTTCCCCGTTCTTAATAAGCGTTGATATGACGACTTCTTGCATCTCTCTGCGGTTTGTTAGCCTCCTCCATATGGGCTCCGCATTGTTGAGGATTTTTGTCACTTTGTTCCATCTTTGGGCTTCCTCGTTGCCTATTAGGAGTTTTACCCTTTCACTCCACTTTTTAAGCCATATCCCAGTCCACAAGTCCACGAACTCTTCAAACTCTTTAGGCTCCTTCTGATAGAATTCCTCCAGTTTGTCTGCAAGCTCAAATTCGTTTGCCTCCTTGCCCACCAGGTTCCAGTAAACCTTCAAGTAGTTTGTGAAATCTTGGCATGCTATCTGCAGAACCTTTCTGTCAGCGCCAAAAATATCCAGCATCGGGTTTTTGCTTTTAAGCTTTTCAGACAGCAACGTCTCAATGAAATTCATCGTTTTCGAAGCCCTCTCCGCTCTAATACTAAGTTTAAGGTTTTAATTAAGCTTTATTTATGGTTGCTTCTATAACATTCTTAAGTAATTTTCAACCATATTGCATGTTCCGTAATATTCTTCACTCAAGAAAACTTGGGAGTTCATTTATGTCGTTAATGATTAGGTCGGGCTTCTCCTTTTCCAACTCTTCCCTCGTGAATATTCCGGACAGAACTGCGATTGTCTTGGCTCCGGCGTTCTTTCCAGCTCTAACGTCCGCGACGGAGTCACCCACAATGGCACATTCACCTACTTCAACGCCTAATCGTTTAGCACATTCAACTAGCGCTCTGGGGGATGGTTTCGGAAACCGTGTGTTCAGCGCTGTCACAACACATTGGAAATATTTGGCTAAGCCAACTTTCTCCAGCCACTTTTCAATGTTTTTGCATGGAACATAGCGCATTGTCAGCAGCGCCAACTTAGCCTTTCCTGAAAGCTTTTCAAGTGTTTTTTGCGCGTTTGGCAGCAGTTTTGCCTTATCCTTAGCAAGTCTGTAATAGGCTTCAAGGTAGGCTTTTAGGAACTTTTCAACGTTTATTTTTGGCAGTAAATCCTCTATCGGCAAGTTCTGCTCCAGTCTTCTTGGAATTTCTAAAGCCAAATCTGGGTCAAAATTTTTTATGCCAAAGGTTTCTAGGGCTTTTGCTAATGCCTCAAGGTAGGCTTCTCTCGAGTCTGTAAGCGTGCCGTCCAAGTCTATGATTATCCCTTTAACCTTTAGCTTCATCCTTCCGCCTCTTTTCGCTTGGTTGCGGAGCTTTTGTTTCGATAAGTTTTTATCTATGGTTTATTGTCTAAAAGGATACCCACTAAAAGATATAAAAGGTTGAAGGTTTGGAGTATTAGCCTATGGTTAGGAAGGCGCGGATACGCCTAACAAGCACAGACTACAAAAAGCTTGAGGAAGTATGCCAAGAACTCAAGGCTATAGCTGAAAAGACAGGGGTGAAAATGGTTGGCCCCATCCCATTGCCCACCAAGAGGCTTAAGGTTCCAGTTTTGAAGTCTCCATGCGGCGAGGGCACATCGACATGGGACAAGTGGGAACTGCGAATCCACAAACGTTTGGTGGACATTGACGCTGAAGAACGTGCCATGAGGCGGATTATGCGCATCCGTGTCCCAGAAGAAGTGCATGTAACAATAGAACTTCTTTAGTTTTTGTTCCTGCGCTTTTTATAAAAGTATGAAGGACACCACTGTTAGAGCTAGGCTTGTTGCGAAGGCTAAAGCCCAAACCTCCTTGTTCCAGAGGAAGATTTTGTAACCGTCGAGCACTCCGAAGGGAATTAGGTTAATGAAGGCTATCCAAGCGTTTATTGCGAAACTTAATAGAAAAAGGTACGAAAATTTGCCAGCAAAGGCGAAATGCGCCGCCAGAAATACTATGGACAATAAAATGTTTGTTAATGGACCGGCTATGGAGATTTTCCCAAAGTTTCTCCTACTTGTTAATCCCGAAACAACCACAGCTCCGGGAGATACTATTTTAAAGAGGGGCGAAACAATAGATATGGCTGTTAATACTAAGCCAAAAAGCATTATCCTGAACTCTGCCCATAAACCGGTTTTTTGAGCTGCGAATTTGTGGGCTAATTCATGGGTTAGGAAGGAAGCCGTTACTATAAACCCAAATGCAAACAGCATGGGGACTCCTCCAATATTCTGGATTGCTCTGGAAGAAACTCCAAGGGATAGTCCTATGCCAAAAACAACCAGCGCTGCCACTGCCAAATGCATAACTTCTTTAGGGCTGAAGTAAATTTTCCTTCTAGCTGTTTCTACTGGAATGTATGTGATCGTGTATTCGATTGGTTTCCATGCTTGAGATACCCGTGTTTGATCTTCCTCCGTTGGTGCTCGTGCCATTTCGATTTTTGGGCATTCATGGTTTTCTGGTAGGCGGTGCTCCGCGCAGAAATAGCCCCCGCAGTATGGGCATCTAAAGGGAAGGAATATTTCTTCACCGCATTTTTGGCATCTCATCTCAAGGACGCCTTTTAACCGCTTAAATGGCTTTTTACTCTTTATATGTTTCTGTTTGCGTTAGGCTTAAACGTTAATAGGAGTATGCGTCCAGTTAATTTGAAAGGGTGGAGAAAGCTTGAAGGCTTTCAGCTTTGTTCACGCCGCAGACTTACATTTGGGCTATTCACAGTACGGCTTAGAAGTGAGACGCGAAGATTTTGACAAGGCGTTTACGGAGCTTGTTGACAAAACCCTCCAGTTAAAACCATCATTCCTCATAATAGCTGGAGACCTTTTCCACAACGCTAGACCATCCAACATCACGTTGGAGAATGCAATAAAAAACTTCAGCCGACTGCGGGAAGCTGGCATTCCAGTACTGGTTGTTGATGGTTCCCACGACTCGGCGCCAAACGTTGTCACTAGCACCATTCTTAACCCGTTGGATAGTGCTGGGCTTATCTACTATCTGCCAAGGCATGAGGGAGCTTGCTGGCGGAAACCTGAAAGCTGCTACGTATATGGGGTGCCAAACTATCGGACTAGGCGGAAAACAGAGGAGATGCTTCCAGCCTTTATGGAGCAGAACAAGCCAACACCAGACCCATCGCTCTTCAACATTTTTGTCTTTCACATGGCGCTGGATATTCCGGAGGTTAATCCGCCCTACATAGAGGCTGAAGCCCCCATTGAGCTTATACCAGAAGGCTTCAACTACTATGCTGCTGGGCACGTTCACAAGCCATACATGGGGAAGTTCAAAAATGGGTTGCTGGTTTATCCCGGAAGCACTGAAACGATAAACTATGATGAGGCTGGAAACGAGAAGGGCTTTTACTACGTGGAAGTGAACGAGAAGGGAGAAGCTGCACCACAGTTCATAAAATTGGAGTCCCCCCGCAAGTTTGTTGTTTTAGAGCAAGATTTCACCGGTGTTACCGCATCGAAAATTACCGAGCTTGCCGTCCAGCTTGTGAAGGGCGCCGACGAAGAAGGCGCCGTCCTTATTCCAGTTTTGCGGGGTGTCCTACCCGTTGAGGCTAGCCGTGCAGAGGTTGACGTAGCCCAAATCCGTGGCGCTGCCGAGAAGGCTCTGCTTGTACATCCTGTTATTTTGCTGCGGGAAAGCGAAGTTCCAGAG
>Ga0272445_1000214_pt1 | contig 57148 bp, 63 predicted proteins | sample YNPCB0031_FD_194404 | JGI IMG/M metagenome (GOLD analysis project Ga0272445, IMG submission 194404) | Hot spring sediment microbial communities from Yellowstone National Park, WY, United States - YNP-CB-003-1 | ecosystem: Environmental > Aquatic > Thermal springs > Hot (42-90C) > Sediment... | reverse complement strand
TGTATTTCCATATGAAGGAATATTAGTAATATTAGCTCAATTATTTATAATAGCAAGTATATTAGCATCAATTATTACAGGAATTATTTTGAGTATTATTATTGGACCAAGAAGAAAATCTAATATATTATTAATACCTTTAATTTATGTTTATTGGATTATTCAAACAATCATCGCTTTACATTCATTTATTGATATAATTATTAAAAGACCTATCAAATGGGAAAGAACAGAAAAGTCAGGAATAAGTACTTTGTATATGAAATATTAATAAATAAATTATTAGTGATCATAATGATGCAAAATTTAAAGAGCGCATAAAAATTTAGAATGATTTTGGTTACAGGTAGTTCAGGTTTTATTGGCAGTCATTTAGTTGAAAGACTTAGAAGAGAGGGGTTTAAGGTCATAGGTTTAGATTATAGACCAAGCATATTTACTGATATTGTCGGTGATGTAAGAGATTATGATTTGCTGAAAGGAATTATGCAAAACATTAATGTAGTTGTGCATTGTGCAGCTCAGACCAGCGTAATTAAATCTGTTGAGAACCCAATTTTTGATGCTGAAGATAATATTTTGGGAACATTAAATATCCTTGAAGCTGCTAGGAGAACAAATAAGATTGAATGTTTTATTTATTTGAGTTCAGCAGCTGTTTATGGTATACCATATTATGTCCCTATTGATGAGAATCATCCCTGTCATCCTATTTCACCTTATGGTATTAGTAAGCTAGCTGGAGAACATTATACTAAAGTCTATTTTGAGATTTACAATTTGCCTACAATTTGTATTAGACTATTTAATGTATATGGTAAAAATCAAGATATTGAATCTCCTTATTCAAGTGTTATTTCTAAATTTATCAATAGAATAATCAAAAATTTGCCTTTAATAATTTATGGAGATGGAGAACAAACAAGAGATTTCATTCATGTTAATGATGTAGTAGATATGATAATTAAAGCTATAGAATGTAAGGAGGCTATTGGAGAAACATTTAATTGTGGAACAGGAAAGGAGACCTCAATAAATGAGCTTGCAAGGATTATGATGTCGCTTTCTGGAAAAACTCTTGAGATTAAGTATTCTAATGCTAGATCAAGTGATATAAGACGTAGTTGTGCAGATATAAGAAAAGCTGAAAAACTTCTAGGTTTTAAGCCTAAGATAAGTCTTGAAAAAGGTCTAGAAGAACTATTGAAAAACTATAACAAATAATGATATATCTTTGATATAGTCTGAAATAATAAATATAATATTAAGTGAAAATGCCAGATCTATTAACACATTTTGCTATAGCATTTGCACTTATAGCTCCTTTCTTAGGTATTAAGAAAGCACTTATAGCTGGAATAATAGCACTTCTTCCAGATATAGATGTCTTACTTCATCTTCATAGATACATATCTCATTCAATTATAGTATTATTGATTTTAACCTTACCTATTGCTTATTTAATATCAAAAATTGGTATAAAATGGAAAACTTCAATTTTAATGATCATAGCATTAATAACTCATCCAATTTTAGATATGTTTCAATCATATACACCTATTTTATATCCACTATTCAGCTCAATATTTATTGATGTGAGATCTGGATTTCTTTTAGGTAAAGAAATTAGTTCATATTTTGATTTAATTATTCATACAAAATCATTTGATTTCACTCCATTTGTAAGCATGGATGGACCATTATTTACTAATGAGACATTACCAATATCTTTTGTCCTTATAATTGTCCCCATACTATATTCATTATTAAAGAGTGAATCAGTAAAGAGTAATCATGAATACAAATAATAATATTGTAAATAAATCAGATTCAAAAACATCTAATATAAAATCTATTTCACCTAAGGACATAACAATTATTATACCAACATTTAATGAGCGTGAAGCTATTGGATTGGTTTTAGATGAACTTAAACAAGAAGGCTATACAAATATAATTGTTGTAGATGGTTATTCAACCGATGGGACAGCTGAAATTGCAAAAGAAAAAGGAGCTTTTGTTATTTTTCAACATGGATCTGGTAAATCTGGAGCTATAAAAACAGCTTTAGAATATGTGAAAACACCCTACATAGTTGTTATGGATGGTGATTACTCTTATGATCCAAAGGATATTAAAAATATGCTTGTTCATGCTGAAAAATATGATGAAATAATAGGCTTCAGAAATAATAATATAGGATTATTACATAGAATTGGAAATAAAATCATTAATATCGCCTTTAATATTTTATTTGGAACAAAATTAAGAGATGTTTGTAGTGGCATGTATCTTGTAAAAACCGAAGCTCTTAAAGATATTGAATTTAAAAGTAAAGGCTTTAGTATTGAAGTTGAAATTGTAGCTCATATATCTACCTATGGTAAAATAACTGAAGTACCAATAAACTATAGGAAAAGAATTGGAAAAAAGAAAATTAAGAGCTTTAGAGATGGATTTGCAATAATAATGTCGGTTATAAGTCTTGCATTAAGCTATAATCCAATATTTTTCTTTTCTATTTTAGCTTCTCTTCTTTCTATTCCAGGGGTTATACTAACAATTTGGCAACTCTATTTAAGATATACATATGGAGCTGAGGCATGGTCCATGGGTATTGCATGGCTTGGATTATTCTTAGTTATAATGGGATTTCAAGGATTTACAGTAGCTACAATTTCACTTATGCTTAAAAGAATGGAAAAAAGAATAATTCACTTTTTAAAAAGAGAGTAAGAATTGAGTTGGATATTAGACGAAGAAGTTTTAGCAGTTTTAATTGCAATAGTATTAGTATCATCAGTTATTGCAGGAATTCAAATTTTAAATGCTGGACGAGTAATTGAGCCTTTTTCAGAGCTTGGTTTACTTGGACCAAGTGGAAAAATAAGTGATTATCCAAAGGAAGTAATTGCTGGATCAAAATTTACATTAAATATCTATATTGGAAATCATGAAGGAAAAACAATGTATTATAAAATTCTCATAAAGTTTAGTAATAATTCAGCTATAAATGAAACAATACCTTTATCATCTAAGCCAATAATGGAAGTCAGAACTATTTTATGTCATAATGATTCTCAAATAATTCCAGTAAATATAACATTATATGAATCTGGTAGATTAAGATTAGTTTTTGAGATGTGGATTTTTAATGAAAGTATTGGAGATTTTAGTTATAGTGGAATATGGAATCAACTTTGGCTTAATGTTACTAAGCCATCTATAGAACATCAAGTACCAATTATATATAAAGAAATAAGTCCTCAATTAGAATCTAAGCTTATTAATGGATACTTATCAATAAGAAAAGCTGAAAATAATGGAGGAAATGTTTCAGAAATGGTTAATATGATGAATCAAGCTCTGTATTATGCGCAAATTGGAGATAATGCTAAAGCTGAAGAAATTATAAATAAAGTTATATCAATGGAGCCTGAAATTTCAAGAATTGGTATGGAGAATTCTAAAATAAGATTTTATACAAGTGTAGGAACTATAGCAACCATAATAACTATTGGAATATTATTCTTCATGTATTTCAGACATAGAATTTGGATTTATTGGGCTAAAATTAATGAAAATTATAAAGTTATTTGGATTGGAGGAAATAATAAGCTTAATAATATTGAAAAAATTATAAAGGATAAGATTAAATCAAATAAAGAATTATATGTAAGTGATATTGTATTTAAGCTCAAAGTAAATAATAAACCATATGAAATTGCAAAAACTCTATATAAGCTTAATAAAAATAAAGTCTTAAAAATTATTGATCCTAATCCACCTAAGAAATTTATTAATTATTTATTTTCAAGATATAATATTGGATTTATGATAGCAATAATTCTTATAGCTTTATGCTTAATATCTGTATACTTATCAGAATTTATTATAGTATCAGCTTTAAGAATAGTATTTGGTTCTATTTTTGTGCTATTTATTCCAGGATATTCACTTGTAGAAGCATTATATCCAAAGGAAGAAGATATTAGTCCTCTTGAAAGATTAGCACTTTCTATTGGACTTAGTTTAGCTCTTGTTCCACTTATAGGATTAATATTGAATTATACTCCATGGGGTATTAGACTTAATCCAATATTAATCTCTCTTTCATTAACATCATTAATTCTATTGATCATATCATCTTATAGAAAATTCAATATTTTTAGATTAAAAATATGAGTGATAAAAATCTCAGTTTTGGCTTATTCTTAGCAATATTTGGAGTTTTCTTTAGTATAGGATCTTATTTTATACTTATGAATATTCCATTAACAGCATTAGGTATAGGAATTTCAATTTTAGGTATAGCTTGGGCTATGATTCCATCTAATCCTATTCCAAGGAAGTCTACTGCAAGTCTTATTAAGTCCTCATGTAGTAATATCGAAGTATTACTTGAGGCATTAGGATTATTTGAAAGAGCTATTTATATTCCAATAAATGGAAAAATTATTGCCTATATACCAATTAAGAAATCTGAAGAAATAACACTAAGTGAAATAAAGGAAAGTACAAGTAAGTTTATTTTTAAAAATGGTAAAAATCTAGGAGTAATTATTATACCGCCATGGATTAGTAATCCAATTAGTAATCCTATTCCAGAAACTAATCTTGATGGTATTTTAGAGTATGCTCTTTTAGATTCTGAAATAGCCTCATCAGTTACAGTAGTAAAAAATGAAGATAATATTGTTATTGAGATTAAGGGATTAAAAATTGATATTGATTATTCAAGATTTAAAATTGTTATGGGATCATTACCAGCATGTATTGCAGCACAAGCAATAGCTTTAGCTCTTTCTAGACCTATTAAAATAATTAGTGAAAGAAAAGAAAATAATAAATTAATAGTTCAATTGAGGATTTTAAATTGGACAGACAGAAAATTTACTTAATTACATTAGCTATTCTAATTACTTTAAGTGTTTCATTTCTTGCAGCTTTAAATGAAAATAGATTAGATGTCTACATAAGTATATTTACAATAATATATTTCACTACTAAAGCAATTTTTAGACCTAGAAAAAGAACATGGGATTTTTTAGCTCTTATATTAATATTAGTATTTAGCTATATAGTAACTATAAGAATCATAGATATAATATTAAAACCTTGAAATTGCATATTAGAAAAGTCATTATAATAGTATTAACATTAGCTATTGTATTAATGATATATTCCCTTATTCAATTTCAACCTCCTTTAAAACCTATGATAAGACATATTAATCCTTATACGGAAATTGAAAAAAATCCAATGCCAATCCTCTTAACATCATTAGTTTCAAAGATATTTGATAATTTAATTATTGGTAACTATAATGCTACAATTAAAGAATTAAATACTTTAAGTATAGCATATATTCCTGAAAAATATAGATTTATAGCCAATAGATTTATGCAACTTTTAAATGATACATCAATTACTTTAAATGATATTGAAGTATTATTAAATAAAGCTGAGAATTTAATAGAAATTGGAAAGGAAGAAGATGCAAAAAATTTACTATATGAAGCATCATTAAAGATTACATCTGTAAATATTACATATAATGAATTGAAGAATGCTTATAAAGAATTTGCTAAATCATTTAATATTCAAGCTATTGATTATAAAATTGATAAAATTAGTGAAATAATTAATAATTTACATGAAAGACTTATTGAATTATTAAAAATAATTGAAAAACAGAAAACACTTGAAAATTCATATTTAGTAATTGATGCTAAGCCAAGAACTATTTGGGTTGGTGAAAATATAGAAGTATTTGGTAGACTTTATACAGAAAAAGAAAATCTTTCTGAAAAGACTATTCAAATATATGTAGATGAAGTAATGTTAGCTAAGGCTATAACAGATAATAACGGTGAATTTCATATTAATATAACTATTTCTTATGTTTATAAGCCTAGTATTAAAATTCAAGCTATTTACATATCATCAGATAATTATAAATCAGCATTATCAAATATTATTGAAGTGAATTTGCTTTATATTAAACCAGTAATAAAAGCTGAAGTAATTGGAGATGTATTGCCAGGAAAAAGCTTCATATTAAAAGGAAATATAGAAGCTGAGAAATCATTACCATATTCATTTATAAAAATTTCATATTTTAATCATGAATTAATTACTAATTCAGAAAATGGAAATTTCATGATTACATTATATACACCTGATTATATTTCTGAAGGTGTATATAATATAAAAATTGAAACATCATCATGGAAAATTTTTGCTCCAGCTGAAACTAGTATAAAAATTAATGTTAAAAAGCTTCCAATTAATGCAACAATTCAATTACCTAAAATTACTTTAGCAGGATTATCATTAAATATAAATGGAAAAATCTATAATGAAGAAATTAATACTACAATTAAGACAATTTTTTTAGATCATACTTATACTATAAATTCAAATAAAGAATTCAATATGAGCTTATTTATTCCACTGAATACTTTTTCAGGTTATTATAATTATGAAGTTGATATTTTACCAGATATTCCATGGTATAAAAGTATGATATTAAAAGGAAGTATTCTAGTCATTAATCCAATTATAATTTTAGCTCCTTTTAGTCTTATATCATTACTATCCATAAGGATTTCAAAAGAAAAAAGAAAAGAAATTATTGAAAAAAAAGAAATTCAAAAAGAAGTTCAAGCATTTGAAAAAATTAGCATAAAGAAATATTCTAAATATGATTGGATTATTGATATGTACTGGCAAGCTTTAGATAAAATTAGTAAATTAGTAGGAATTAATATGAAGCCTTCTATGACTTTAAGAGAATATTTTAATGAAGTAAAATCTAAAATTGGAAATTTAAAAGATCATTTTGAAATTTTAACAATTATTACTGAAAAAGCACTTTATTCATATGAGGTTTCAAATAATGAAATTGAATTATTAAAAGATGCCTTTGAGAAAATTAAACATGCTTAAATCTATAATATTTGGCATAATATTAGCTTTAATTACAATTTCCATAGCCTCAGTTCTTCTTCCATCATATGATGATTATCAACTATCAAATCCATATTGGAATGGCTTAGAAATATTCATGAAAAATACTAATGCTATACCTATAAATTATGAAAAAATTCCTTCAGAAAACTCTATACTATTCATAATAGGACCATCAGTGAGTATAGAAAATATTGAAAAATTAAAGGAATATGTTTTAGAAGGAGGAACAATTGTAATTATGGATGAAACTGGATTAGCAAATTCTATTCTATCAGGATTAGGATTAAACATAAGAATTAATGGATCTATTATGCTTGATCCAGTATTTTATTATGAAGACTGGAAGCTACCTAAAGTATTCAATATTGTAAGTAGTGATATAATGCAAGATGTTAATAGTATTATATTAAATGTTCCATCAATATTAGAAATTAGAGATTCTAAAGCAATAGTATTAGCATATTCTTCAAGTTTTAGCTTTCTTGATTTAGATGGAAATTATGATTATTCCAATAAAGAACCTACAGGTCCATTTCCTATTGCAACTATGATAAATTATGGAAAGGGAAAAATAATAGTTTTTTCTGATTCAAGTATATTTATAAATAGTATTATTAATCTAGGGGATAATCTTAAATTACTTCATAATATTATTAATAATAAAAAAGTTTTTATTGATACTAGCCTATGGCAATTAACACCTCAAATAATGTATAGAAATATGATTTTAAGTGCATATAGAATTCTTTCATTTCCAGAATTTAAGTATAGCTTAGTTATTACAACCATAATGATAATATACATGGTATTACATAAAAGTAAAATAGCTATAAGTAATGAAGAAATAAATGAAATAATTAAGAATCATCCAGAATGGAATGAAAAATTACTTAAAGCTATAGAGGAGGCTAGAAGAAAAATTGTCAGATATAATAAATAAAATAATTGAAGAAATTGAAAATTTCATAGTTGGTAAAAAAGAAGTAATAAAAATGATGCTTGTGGCTTTAATAAGTGAAGGACATATTCTTCTTGAAGGTCCTCCTGGAACTGCAAAAACACTTATGGCAAAAACTTTTGCAAAAGCCATAGGATTAAGCTTTTCAAGAATACAAATGACTCCTGATATGCTACCAGCTGATATAATTGGTACAGTCATCTATGATGCAAAAAATAGTGAATTTAAAGTTAAAAAAGGACCAATATTTGCTAATATTGTTCTCATAGATGAGCTTAATAGAGCTCCTGCAAAAACACAAGCAGCTTTCTTAGAAGTAATGCAAGAAAGACAAGTAACTATTGAAGGTATTAGCTATTTAGTTGATAGACCATTTCTAGTAATTGCCACACAAATGCCCTATGGTTCAGCAGGAACATATCCACTTACTGAAGTTCAAATTGATAGATTTTCATATAATGTTAAAATTACTCATGCTAGTGCTGAAGAAGAAATGAAAATTCTTGAGAAAATAGATTTTATTGAAACAAATGAAGTAAAACAAGTTGTAGAAAAAAAGCAAATTTTAGAGCTTATTGAAGAAGCTCGTAGAGTTTATGTTTCTGAAGCTATTAGAAAATATATTGTTGATTTAGTTACATGGCTTAGAAATAATAATACATTATTAGAAGGACCAAGTGCTAGAGCAAGCATATGGCTTATGAAGGCAAGTAGAGCTTATGCTTTAATAAATGGTAGAAATTATGTAATTCCAGATGATATTAAGGCTATTGCACCATATGTTTTAAGACATAGAATTCAATTGAAAAGAGAAATGATTGAAGAAATCAATGAAGATCAAATAATTGAAGAAGCAATTAATACAGTACCAGTCCCTAAGAGATAAAATGATAAAAGGAAAAATCTTATTAATATCAGCTATAGTCTTATTAATATTCTATATAATATTTCAAGATATAATATTATTACTAATTACAAGTATAATTGCTATTATTTTATTATATTCATTATTTATATTATTATGGAATGTAAAAGAATTAAAGAAAATTAACATTAAGCCTAATAATATTGAATTGAAAATTTTAGCTGGAACAAGTAAATCCATAGAAGCTAAAATTGAATCCTCTAAATCAATTAAAGTATTTTTAGAACATCCTTTAGGATTTTGTAAAATAAATCCTCAGTATTATAAATTAAATGAAAAAATGATATTAGAATTTTCACCAATTCTTGCTGGTATTTATGAATCAGAATGGATTGAAATGGAAGTTAATTCTCCATTTGAAATTTATTCTATTAGAATTAAAATTCCATTTAAAATGAAAATAATAGTATTACCAAGATTTACTCCAATATTAACTAGAGCATTAGAATTGATCACAGGAATAGGAGCAATAGCCTATGAAGTACCAATTCAAATTTTAGGCAAGGGAACAGAATATGCTGAAACAAGAGAATATATGTTAGGTGATGATCTTAGACATATTGATTGGAAGGCAACTGCTAGAACTCAAAAGCTTATGATTAAACAATTTTATCAAGATTCAGGCGGATCTATGAATATTATTTATGATATGAAAAGTAATGGACCTATAACAAAGGATAAGGCTATAACTGAATTTCTAAATTTAGCTACAATACTTACATTACAATCAATTCCCTATAATATAATTACTATTGATGAGAATAATAATTTAAAAATAATGAAATTTAAAGATGTGAAATTAGCACTTAAAAAAGCTATAAAAATAGCTTTAGAAGCTATAATTACAGATTATGGATTTCTCTATGAATTTATTGAACCATATTCTATGAGGAAAATACTTAAAATAATTAATGAAGAAATAGAAGAGGAAAATCAATTAATTATAGAAAATACAGATACTATTGTAATTACATGTCTTATTGGAGATTTAACATGGCTTATGGATATTTATGAAATGCTTAAATTAAGTAATAAAAAGCTAATTGTTTATGTTCCATTAGGAGCTTGGCTTGATAGTAAAACACTTGAGCAAGCCTATATTGATTATGAAAAACAAATGAAACTAATAAATAATCTCAGAAAAATAGGAATAGAAATTAGACATAGTGAAGTCTTAAAATTATGAAAAATATTTTCTTTATAATTCCAGCAAGAAATAAGAAAAATGTAGAAAAGAAAATTATGGAATTGGAAAATTTTAAGGTAAATTATATTATTATTTGTGGTGAAAAATTAAATCATAAAAATGTTGTATATAGACCTCCAAAAGGTAAATGGGATGCAATAAACTTTGGTAGCAAATTCGTGCCTAGGGATGTCAATGTGGTTGTGCTGAATGATGTGGATACGAAGATACATAACTTTGAACATGCCCTCAGTCATTTAAATGGCGAAGCAGATATAGTTTATTGCAAGGTAAACGTGCTTAAAGGCCCTCAGGTGAAGTTTTACAGGATTGCTGACCCTATAAGGAAGAGGTTTCACATATTCGCGAGCGGGGAGCTCATGCTGATGAGACGTGATGTTTTCGAACGTGTTTTGCCGATACCACCATGCATAGCTGAGGACTCCTATATCCTCTTTAAGGCGCTTGAGCTGGGATATCGTGCTCACTTCTGCACGAAAGCCTATGCGACAACCAAGAGGACGCGTGCGCTTAATTGGAATGGGGTTTATGTCTTTTCTACTTGCGATCCTCGCACTATACTTGAAGAGACTTGAGTATAGGATAATGGAAAGGATGAAGTCTTGTTAGAACTAGTAGCACTAATATTAGCTGGAATACACTTTGGAGTTCCTTTAGCTTACTACTATTATGCAAAAACAAGATGGCTACCTAAATCATGGAACGTAAAAGTAGATGAAAACTATAGACCAAAGGTAACAATAATACTGCCAACATACAACGAGGAAAAAATAATAAAAGAAAGGCTAGAAAACATCTACAACCAAACATATCCAAAAGAACTAATGGAAGTAATAATCATAGACTCAAGCAACGATAAAACACCAGAAATAATTGAAAGTTGGCATAAGTCTCATAATGACGTCACGTTAAGTCTAATAAGAGAAAGTGAAAGAAAAGGAAAAGCATTTGCATTAAACGAAGCTTTAAAGTATGCAAACAGTAGCATCGTAATATCTGCTGATGCAGATGCCTTCTGGCCCGAGAATGCACTTTGTGAAACTGTTAAATGGTTCTCAGATCCCACGGTGGGCGCTGTCTCATGTTTAAAGAAACCCACAGACATAGGTCTCCTAGGCACAGAAGAAGGATATAGAAACTACTACAACATCTTAAGACTTGCAGAAAGCAAAGCATACTCTACACCAATATTCCACGGTGAACTTGCTGCGTTCAGGAAAGAATTGCTCTTAAAAGTTAATGGATTTCCAACGGACATAGGCTCAGACGATAGTCATACTGCGACAGAGATCGCTTCAATAGGTTATAGGTCAATCATACCAGAAACATGGGTTAACGAAAAGGTTCCAAAAGAGGATTATGCTTCATGGAAGATAAGAAGAGCACAACATTTAATACAACACTTCATGAAGGCAACAAAACTAAGAATAAAGAATAAAACTTTTAAAAAAATATTAGTAACTGAAACTTACTTACATATAATAAATCCATGGATTCTATTAACCGCAACAATATTATTGATAGTAGACGTACTCTTTTTTAAGTCAATAGTTTCACCTATACTATTGTTTATCGGATCAATTTTACTGTTAATAAAGGAATACAGAACATGGTTAATACAACAGATATATCTAATGATGGCAGCAATAAAAAACATTAAGACAAAAGAAATAGCTTGGAGCAAGCAAGTTAAGTAAGCATTTGAAGGTTTTTTATGAAGATCGGCATACTCTATGATTTTAGTGTAAAAAAAGGGGGCGGAGATTTTGTGATGCTAAACATTTTAGAAGCTTTACAAGATATGTATGATATCACATTAATAACATCAAAATCTAAAGGTTTTTATGAAGCATGCAGCAACTTTGGCGAGATAGTAGATAAATTTAATTTTCACATATATGAAGTCAAAGTGCCGTTATTTCTTCGCCACCCTTATACGATAGCATACATGGCAAAGAAAGTTTCCAATGAGTCTAATTATGACTTATTTATTCTTTCAGATGATGTACCTGCTTGTTTAGCTAATAGAAGGGTAATATCTTACATCCACTTTCCTCATGTGGCCCGCCTTAGATTTGGAGAACATATTATGAGAAAGTACACAAAAACTCTCAGAGGAAGAATTGAGTGGTGGGTGCATAAAAGGCTCTTCAAAAAATTTTATCCAACGCAACAAGTTTCGAATAGATGGCTTTTTATCGCGAATTCTATTTTCACTAAAGAGTATATTGCAAAATCTTTTAACATTGATTCCAAAAGAATTATTTTACTCAATCCTCCTGTAGCATCAGCATCGATAAATGCGCTTTGGAGGGAATCCCGTGTGCAGAAGGAAGATTTGGTAGTGTGTATAGGATGGTTCGAACCTATAAAGGGGTTTGATGATGTTATAAACGCTTTATCATTAATGAAAAACAAGCCTAGGCTGAGGTTAATAGGTTTTGTAGGTGATAAAATTTATCTGGAAAGGCTGGTAAGCCTTGTTAAATCCTTGGGCTTAGAGAATGTAGTCAGTTTTTTCTCGAGTTCCGGAAGGGATTTCCTTATCAACAGTTTGTTAAAGGCCAAAGTTATAGTACATCCTGCTCCCCATGAGCACTTTGGTATAGCGGTACTTGAGGGTATGGCTGCTGGGTGTATACCAATAGTTAGGGTGGGGTTTAATGGACCTTGGATGGAAATATTGCAGGAAGGCAAATATGGGCTAGGTTTTAAGACCACAAAAGAATTGGCGTTTGCTATGGAAAGAGCAGTTAAAATGTATGAAGATTTTGATATAAATAAAATAATTTCTAGAGCCCTTGTATTTGACGAAAGCCGTTTCAGAAGCAAATTCTTGGAGATTGTTAATCAATTTCTTAGTCAAGCATGAAGGACGTAATATGAGATCTTATTTATCCATTTCCACTGAATATTACAGCATATACAAGTTCGTTAATCATGTAGCTATAGCAGTTAAGCATCCTGACGCGACTTTACGTTACCTCCTTAGAAGATACCTCTTTTCGGCTCTCAATTAATGAAAATTGAAAGGGCTTTTCTCCCCGATCTTTTAAAAGGAGGTTTCATAACGCATTTAAATGAAAAACTCAAAGGCTCGATCCTAGAGAAGAAAGGACTGTTTGTGCAAGATGTCATGAAGATGAGGCAGGTAGAAACTTATTTCTTGTGTAGGATGCTTAAGCCAAAGGTTGTTGTAGAAACAGGAGTTGAAATGGGCATATCAACATCCTTTATTCTTAAAGCCCTAGAGGATAATAACTTGGGGCAGTTGTATAGTATTGAGATTTGTCGATTTTTGCCTAACGGAGAAGAGGTAGGTTGTATTGTACCTACTGAACTTAAACATAGATGGAAACTCATTATTGGCCATAGTCTTAAAGTACTGTCTGCTCTTTGTAGACAAGTTTACCCAATAGACACTTTCATTCACGATAGCGAACACACTTACCAAACTATGTTTGCAGAGTATTCAATAGCTTGGCCCTATATCAGAATCGGGAAAATACTTCTTTCAGATGACACGGGAAGGAATGAAGCATTCATACATTTCTCAAAGAAAGTTAGTGTAGCACCATCTTGGACCCCAAGGGGTTACGGCATTCTTTGGAAGCCGTAGAGTCTAAAATAATTCATATAGGAACTAAGATTAGACGTGAGTTATGTTGTGTAGCCTCCTTCACGATGCGAGGTTACGATGTACTTTATGTGCATCTGGGGAATAAATATAAACCCTTGACGTTAAAGGCAGTTCATACTAGTATTGGCAACGTGAAAGTGCCAACGATGCAAATTCCTTGTCTATATATAGCTCATAATAGTAGCTTCTTATCTCTGCGATAAAAAGGGCAATGTTGGTGAGAGGAGATTTTTTAAGCGTAGTGCTAGAAAATAATATGACATATTGCTTATTGAGGAAGGAAGGAAACATAACATTAGCTAGTGTCGACCCAGAACTAAAAATCATTAAAGAGGAGGCTAAATTTGAGGGTAAAAAAGGCTTTATACTTGGAGTTTACCAAAACGGGCTCCTAATCAGCGTGGACGATAAGCTTATTCGTATAGAAAATAATGAATGGAAAGTGGTGTTAAAGGCTAGCAGATCTACGAATGTATTCTGGCATGCATGCAAAGTTGAGGGTACGATCTTTATACAAGAATATGGCGAGACACCAACTGGCATTTATGCTTCTCAAGACTTCAGAAATTGGGAAAGGCTCGTCACAAATGACAAAGTTGATAAAAGTTCGAAGCATTTTCACTACATAACTTACGACCCTTATAGGAAGTGGCTAATCGCTACATTAGGTGATAAAAACCTTACAAGAGTAATCGTTTCGAAGGATTTAGGTAAATCTTGGAAGCCTCTCTATAAAGGTCCATGGCAATTTGTTCCAGTTGTATGCTTGAGGGATAAATTAGTTTTTGGTATGGATAGTTATATAGTGAGGGGAGGTATAGGTATTTATAATCCTGAAAATGAAAGTTGGAGCTTTATTTTTCTTAAGTGGCACGATAAAAGATCTAGATTCGCTCAGATTTGCGATCTAAAGTTGTTAGATAATGGTCTTTGGGTTGCTGCGTTTGGTACACCCCAAGCAATTTTGATTTCTAAGGATTTAAGAGCGTGGTATTTAATTCATGTTGAAGGTTATAGTACGCAATTCAATCATTATATGAACGTAAGTGAAGGAAAGGGAACTCTGGTCTGTTCTACGGGAGAAAGTCTAGTGCTATTCAGAAAGAATGAGCTTGAAAGTTTGATGCTAAAAACTGAACCAGTAATGGCTAGTTATAATGTTCGCTTCCTTCATCTGGTAAATTTGAAACATAGGTTAAAAACAATAATTAGAAAAGTCATTTACTGATCAGAAAGTATCGGTTCTAAGATGGCAAACAACTTAAGGATAGCAATAGTGTGTTCGTACTATCCTTGGTCACCTGGTGGTGTTGAAACTATAGTTAGACAGAACAGTGTTGAATTAGCTAGAAGGGGATACGAAATACATGTTATAACTACTCCTTATAATGCACTCACGAAAAATTGTATCTCAAGTTATGGAATTGAGGAGAGAAGTAATGTTTTTATTCATAAACTCAAGCCTTTTAAATTGAGAATCGGCTACGCATGGCTTCTTAATGGGCTTAGAGATGTTATTAGCAAAGTGAGGCCTGACATAGTTCACTCCCATAACCTACATCCCCATCTATTTGAGCTTGCAAGATGGAAGAGAAGAATGAACTACAAATTGATCGCCGAACTTCACTACCCCGTTGTTAATTTGGAATCCATACCTGCAAAAATCGCCTTTCCATTCGCACTTAAATATCTTGCTAGAATTAGTCATGCTATCGATTCGTTCATAGTTCATACAGAACTGGAGCGTAATTGGCTCATTAAAAATGGCATTCCTCTAGACAAAGTACATAAAATTATGTTTCCATGTGTGCCTCCTGATATATCAAGGTATTTAGATGTTAAAGTCCAGAGAACTAAAGACCTCTTGTTCATTGGAAGGGTTGTACAGATCAAAGGGCTTCATATTCTGATTAGAGCTTTAAAAAGCATAAGGGAAAAGTATGGAAAGCAAGTTAGTTTAACTATTGCCGGTCCGGCTGATAAGAGGTATTTTAGTTATTTAAAGAAAATGGTGAACGAGCTAAGATTAAATGATCAGGTAGTTTTTAAAGGTATAATTTCAGAACCTGAGAAATATATAAATTTCCTTACTCATAAGATCTTTGTCTTACCGACATTAGGTGATTATACACCAAACGTTCTATTAGAAGCTCAAAGCCTTGGAATGCCTGTTATCGCTTCAAAAGTTGGTGCAATACCCGAAATGGTGATTCAAAATAAAACAGGGTTACTCACTAATCCTGGAAGCGTTGAGGAGCTAGCCGATGCAATAAAAACTCTATTATTTGACAACTATCTCAGAGAAAAAATGTCATTATCAGCTAAAGAATATTCAAAGAAGTTTGCATTTGAGAACTCGATAAAAAGTCTCGAAGAGTTGTATCATGGGATCTCGAGTTCATAAACTGGGCGCTGTTATCTCAAGATATAAGATAAGAGTCGATAGATATCTAGATTTAGGTTGCGGAGATGGGAAAATTACTATGTATATATCTAAACTCGTTGGAGCCCGAGAAGTCTACGGAATAGACGTTCAGAGCACTCTTCTTAAACGTCTACCAAGGACTATTAAAGGTATTAATGCAGATCTCAACTGCGTAAAACTTCCCTTCCCTGATAACTACTTTCAACTAGTAACGGCTTTTGAGGTTATCGAACATTTGACAAATGCCGATAACTTAGTTAAAGAAAGCCTACGAGTGTTGAATAAGGGAGGTTACTTCATTATCAGTACACCAAATTTAGCTAGTTGGCTAAATAGACTCCTATTATTGTTGGGTTTTCAACCAGCACATACAGAGCCATCTAGAGTGTACAATATAGGGCTTCCCGCCAAACACAAATGCAAATCTCGCTATTATGGGCATTTAAATCTATTTACTTTAAAGGCACTTAAGGAAATGTTATCGTTTTATGGTTTTAGATTGCTTGATTGTTATGGATATCAATTTAAATATTCATGGTCGATTGTCAACTCGATAGATAAAATCTTTTCAGTAATTCCTAGTCTCGCTACAGGATTATTAATTGTGGCTAGGAAGTATTGAAATGCGATTTTTGCATCTAGTTAATGCAGGCTTTGCTGGAGGAGTGTTAAGAGTTGTATATGAACAAGCGATTCATCTGAAAAAGCTTGGTTATGAAAGTATGGTAGTAGCAGGATTCCCTGTAAGCATATTTCCTGGCTTTCCTTACGTTAACACCAATTTCAAGCTCTATTTTTATCCAAAATTCTGCTCTAATACTTTTATCAGAGTTCCATTAAGAGCGATTACAGAATTGCTTCCATTAAGGATTTCTTATAGGCCAGATTGGATCATCGTCCACAACTTTTCCTTTATCCGAGATGCTTTCAAGTTGAGAGAAAAATTCGGTTCAAAGCTTGCCATACTACTTCACAATTTTACAGTTCCAACTATAATTGGTGACTACTTAGCACATAAAACAGGCCTAGACAAGATATTACTCAATAAAAGCCACACTATTCTTTCTAATTCTGATATAGTTCTGACTACGAGTGAGAAAATGCGGAAAATGATTCGCGAGTTTTATGACGTAGATTCCGTAGTTCTTCCACTTGGAGCACGAGTTCCCAGTAAAGTACCTTCAAAAAGAAGTGGATTTGTGTTATTTGCAGCTAGAATATCATCAGGAAAAAAAGCAGACGTGGTGGCGCGAATAATGTCTCTTGTAGACGGTGATGTAGAAACAATCTTTGCAGGTAGTAGCTCTTATACTATGCCTCTAGTGCTCAGAAAAATTCGGAAAAGTGGACTCAGAAGGTATACAATTATCCCTAATATTACTGATCATGCGCTAAACAAGCTTTATGATCTTTGTGGTGCATTTATTTCAGTTAATGATGAGCCGTTTGGTTTAAATATAGTGGAGGCTGCCGCACATGGGGCACCTATCTGTGCGAACGCTGCTTCGGGTGCTGCAGAACTATTTGAAGATGGAGTACACGGTTACTTCATCAAACATTATGGAAAAGATGTTCCTGTAGAAGAGTATGCGAAAAGAATTGAGAAGCTTATTGGAAACGAAAAAGTGGCTTATGAAATGGGATATAATGCATGGAAGCTACTGAGAGAAAAATACACATGGACACATCACGTAATGAGACTGGTCTCATTACTTAATGCCTACTGAGATAACTGAATATGATTAGCTTTCTTAGTTTGCTGTTTTTATCTTTTACGCTTGAATTTGGAATAGTTTTAGTTCTGCTTAATGTTCCTTCTATCAATTCTAGAATTGATAGAAGGCATAGATATCAGCCATTATTAATCAAATTAATTGTAACTTCTTACGTAGCTTTCTTCTCTACTTCAATATACTCTCTTATTACTGCTCATAGGCTTTTTATTTCAATATATATTTACAGCATCCTTGTAGGAAGTATAGTACTTTATTCTCTTGTAAAAACACTACTTTATCCTTCCAATTCGCTAGGAAACTGCGTATTGTTTTGTACTTTGTCTCTGCCACTTATGGTATTGGCAACGTCGCTAGCAGTTAATGGGCCAGCTCCTCTTACAACGGACGAGCATACTCCTTATGCATTTATAATGTTAAACGATTATAAATGGATACCATTCAAATATGTTACTGAAAATACATATTACCAATACTTTCATGTAATGCCTTTTATTGAAGCTTGGTTCTCAATAATGACAGGTCTTGATATCTTCTTAACAAATCCTTTGCTTGATTTATGCCTCACATTCTTCACCACTTTGACAATTTATGCATTGAGTAAAAGAGTGATAGAAAAGGAGAAAGATCTAGATGTTTCAGTACTAGCCATATTATCACCTATTCTCTACTTGCTTTCACCACCAATTTCGATGATGCCGTTGATCCCTCAAAATTTATCAGTTTCTCTATCTTTGTGCACAATACTACTACTTGCTAGACTATTATCCCAACGTAATCCCTGCGGAATAGATATTATACCTTTAATAGTATTAAGTATTACAGGGCTGATAACTCATCCTATATATCCCACATTACTCTTGCCGAGTTTGGGTACATTAGTACTACTGGGAAAGTTGAAGAAAGTAAAATTCCCTTGGTTGATCTATAGAATATTTAAAATTCTGACCGTTATTACTCTTTTTTACTGGACATGTACAGTTGTAATAGATCAAATAGTAAATATAGGAAGAGGTGTTTTTGAAAGCTTCATCACAATTATCAGCGGAGAAGCACAACCTTTCAGTAGACCGTTTTTATACGCTAATTCCCCTCCATGGATAGCTTGCTCATGGTCATTTCTTCCAGCCATTGCATCTGCTATGGTGCTTCTGGAACTAATGAATGTTACAGCTAGCAGAAGGTTATATATATCGTCTATGAAATTATTCAAAGTTGCCCTGGCACTCTCAGGTCTAGCGCTTCTAGTAATAGGATTAGTCTTACACATGGCTTCCCTTACCCTAATGCATCGTTATGTATACCCTGCCTATTTCCTCCTAATTCCTCTATCGCTAGATGCCATCAAAAAGACCTCCAATCGTAGAGTCATGAATGTATTGCTAATTGCATCTATGATAGCGGCGATTGCATTTGAAGGCATCCAAGATCCAGCATTCTCTCCAGACATTCACAGGGTTACGACAGTAGCTGACAGAAGATCTTGGATCGTTGCTGAAACAATTATACCATTATGTCCGCTAGATGTAAGCTATGCCTTCGATACAAGAGTTTATATAGGATTTAATGCGCTAGCTACTAGGTATATATCCGGATGGGTACCATCAATGAAGCCTCACCATATTGGGATGGTCATAGTTAATCTTGATATTGTAGGCAAGAGTTGTCTCGAATTTTGGTTCGGTTCTGAGTGGTCTGAAAGCATAAAAAATGGCGATTGTGAAGTAGTATTCTCCGATGGACTCTACAAAGCTTTTGTCAAATGAAGGACAATTTTATGATACCAGTGTAAACTAAGCTTATAATTGATAGCAATGTATCAGATATGTTTCATTGGAATTGATGGTTCCGGCAAGACAACACAAGCTAAGCTACTCCACCGAACGTTAAATGCTCAGCAGAACTCTGCAATATATATCCACTCTTTTTCCCGGAAAACTATAGCCGCTAGTATGAAAATCAGGTCATTTATTAATGTTCTTATTAAAGAACTCGACAAACCAACTACCAATTGGCTAGCAGCTATAACTAAAGTCGCATTTCGACTCATAGTTATACTTATTGATTCTTGGACGACATACAGCCTTTACAGGATTAAATACAGGGGGAATGTGGTAATCCTTGATAGGTATTACTATTGTACCTTGGTATCACTAGCTTCCCATCATAGAATTCTAGCAAGCCAGATAATGATCTTTTCTAAAATTATACCAAAGCCTTGGATCACTATATTGCTTAAAGTAACTCCTGAAACAGCTATTAAGCGAAAACCTGAACATACGTACAGTGAGGCAAGGGAAATCTGCAATTTGTATGAGACATTAACGCGAATATTGCCTATGACTTTCGTTGTTGATGCAGAAAAAGATGTAGAAGTGATAAAACAGCAAGTAGAGGAATTAGTACATACATGTATAAAATTGAAAACTCATTGCAAAACTATTTAAGTTTTTTCCTTTAGTCTTTCCCCATGAAGTTTCATGAGCTTAGTGACGACAAGTGGGAGCTTATTAGGCCTCTGCTTCCTCCTAGGGCAAAAGTTGGCAGGTCAAGGACCAATAGTAGGAAGGTTATGAATGATATACTTTACGTTCTTATAGTAAATGTAGGTGGATAGATATTAAGTATGAACACTACTCAACTACCTTCAGAAGGCTTAAGAGATGGCAGAAGGAAGGAGTAAAAGTACTTGGGTCCTTGATCAGCTGTTCAAAGCTTAGTTTAGAGAAGGTCTCCATAGATAGACGAAAGTTGAAGCATAGGAAAGGTTGTAAGGTTCATGCAACCATTACGGCTGAATCTTTGCCATTAAGTATTGGTCCTGAAGATGGCAGTAAAAGGTTCATTGAAGTTTTAGGAAGAATAAGAGAATACCTAAGATGCATAGAAGCTAACATACCTTTAAATCCAAGGAATAGGCAAAGCGTGGAAGGCCTTCCTGTTATGAGATAGCCTATAAACATATTAGAAGTGCAGTTTAAAAGTTCTTTGCATGATTAAAATCATTCAGAAGGATAAGTATGAAAGACTAGCGTCAACCTAGCTTTCGTATATGTAGCATGCATCATAATGTACCTAAGGTTTTTGCAATGAGTACTGAGTTAGAAGCACTTCTTCACATGGTAAGCGAATTATACAGAAGACCTCTTGTTTCATGTCCTCCATTTGAGCGTATCGACATTCCAGCTCTTTTGCTTTTAGCAAAAAATAATGGTATGGAGTACTATATTGCTAAAAAATTAGCTACTGATTATGCTAATAAACTAAGTGGAGGTATGTTATCGGCTATTAGAAACTTCATTAAAAGCTATGAAGATGAATATGCACGAAGGTTTCATGTTTTAGAGATATTAAACCAACACTTTGACGATTATTTGGTTATCAAAACATTCCATGAGTATCCAAAGATAAGGGCTGATATAGATATACTTGTACATGATTTTGATAAAGCCCTCAAAACACTTTTGAGAATAGGCTTTCATGTAATTAAATATTCAAATCAAAAGACTCTCCTCCTCTCCACGTGGGGCCCTAAAGTGCATTTACATAGAAAAATTACTTGGTGCGATGAAAACGTATCCTTTATTGATAACGAATTGATATGGATGAACCCTAGAATAATAACGTTCGGTCAAGTTCGATTTAAAATACCTAACATTAATGCAGACTTCCTTACATATCTTGCTCACATAAACTTTGAGTGCTTTCAGATAACTCTTTCAGATATGCTTTTGCTTTATAAACTGGCAAGCGAAGTCGATTGGAATGTTTTATTAGAGCAAACAAATAAGCATCACTGGGAAAGAACATTTAAAAATTCAATAAAGTTCATTGACATGCTACATCATACCTTTTATCCTCAACCCTGTCCATTCACAAAATGGAACTTAAAGCACCATGGAATGAACAACTTAAAACGAATTTCTCTTCCAATGCCCATTCCACGCCAGGATATGATTTTAGGGATTGTGGAGCGTAAGCTAGTTAAATGGGCAATTTCGCACAGAACCTTGAGATCAATACAACTGCTCCTTTTAAAGGCTAAGTAAATGAAGAAAAGGTTATTAGTAGTATCCGAAAAACTCTGGCCTGAAGGAGGAGGGGCCGAGCTTGCCACCTACTTCATAGTTAAAATGCTTGCACAACACTTTATCGTGTCAGTTTTTACCGGTACAGAATTTTCTCATATAGATGGTGCTCAAGTAGTGTATATCCCATGGCTAAAGGCTAATGACAAGTTTACGTTATGGTTAAAAATAGCAAGAAATATAGATATTATAGAAAGAGGCATTAGAAAACATGATGTTGTTTACGTACCTCGTGCCTCTTTTCCCATAGTACCTATAGCCAAAAAGTTAGGTAAGAAGGTAATTGTGCATCTACATGACTACATACCTATTAGCTATAATGCTGTGGTCTTTCCTAATATGAGGAAGAGCAGTAACAACTCTAACGTAGATGTCATTAGGTTTGAGGTTTTAGAGCATAATAGTATCACAAAAGCCGCCCTAGCAGGATTTTTATCTAGGTTAACTATACTATGGAGGCTGTGGCTCAGTCAAGCTGACATTATAATCTGTGTCTCAAATAGGCAGGCCAAAATAATATCGAGTCTAGCTCATGAATTGGCACGTAAGATTGAAGTGATCTACAATCCACTGCCTAAAACTCTGCCCGTAGAAGAAAAGAAGTTCGAGTGCCCTACATTTACCTATGCTGGTGGAGGTAGCTACATTAAGGGATTTTACGTATTCGCTAAGATGGCATTAAACGTCTTGAGGGCAAGGAGCAATATTACTTTCTTTCTTTTAAGGAGTTTTAATCCTAAGCAGAGAGAAGTGATGAAAATGTTAAATGATGTTTTCACGGGAAAACTAAGGTTGCTTGGATTTTTACCTTACGAAGATGTGCTGAGGCTCTACTCTAAGAGCCATGCTGTTCTTGTTCCTTCAATTTCAGAGGAGCCACTGCCATACGTGGTTATGGAGGCCATGGCTATGGGAACTATACCGATAGCCTCTAACGTCGGCGGCATACCCGAGATTGTTAAGGAGACCTATGCTGAGAAGCTGCTATTCACGCCTGGATGCTCTGAAGAGATGACTGACAGAGTAGAGACGGTTCTATCATTGTCTCGGGATCAATTAGCTGATGTCGGTTCTAAGTTGAGGGAGATCACACTCAAAAGATTTAATAACAAGGTAATTGAAAAGCAATTGCTTGAGGTTTTCAGCGCATGAAGCCAAGTTACGATGAGGAGTACACGTATGCCTTCCATAGCCCTGGAATTGAGCCTTGGATCTTAGGGTTCTTAAAGAGCAAGCGCACCCTGGGTAGGACTCTTGATGTCGGCTGTGGACTAGGTTTTTCAGCTCTTATGTTAAAGCTTTACCTAGGCAACGCCCAATACTTAGTTGGCGTGGACATATCGTCTGAGAAGATCCGTAAAGCGGAGAGGCTTAATTTATATGATGAGCTTTACGTGATCAACATCAAAAACTTTAACCCTGAAGAAAAGTTTGACACATTAATAGCCATAGAGGTTCTACACAGCCTTCCAGCTGGCGCACTGATACACATTGAAGGTCTTGTAAAAAAGAATGACCCGGTAGTCTTAGCTTTGCCAGCGCTTCCTACGGAATTGATGTTGAAGGTGCTGAGCTAAAAGTTATAAAAGGATGTAAAAGAATAGTAAATGAGTTTAAACCTATTTTTTCCTAGATGTTAATCCCTATGATGGAGAATTTTGAAGAGATTTCATATTTTCTGCGAAAATTTAATTATGGGATCCGTCCGCTATTTGGTGAGGCGAGTAAGTTATACTCAATTATCGCATACTCTAAACATAAAAGAAGTCTTGTTGATCATTTGATTAATAAGACGAGAGAGCTATCTATTATTCCGCCTGAAGTGAAAACATGAACTATAATTACACAACGCCCCCTATTCTCAATTCTGTAATAGCTGGAGGGCATATTCTTGCATTAGTGAAGCAGGACAACATGCTCTCTATAGCTATGTTTAACAAAGAACTGAAAGCCAAAAGTGAGATAGTTACGTTAAGTGGCTTCAAAGGCTTCATACTAGATGCTAAAGAAGATAAACTCCTACTATCTATAGGCGACAAGCTAATCTTAGTCGAAGATAGTAAACAGAGGATTGTGTTAAAGTCTGAGAGATCCGAAAACTTTTTTTGGCATGCTACTAGAGTAAGGAATAAAGTGTTTGTGCAGGAATATGGTGCGTCTCCCACAGGCATATTCGTATCTGAAGATCTCATAAACTGGCACAAACTTGTCTTAAGTACTGATCTCGACAAGCACTCTAAACACTTTCACAACATAACCTATGATCACTTTAGGAAACAGCTTATTGCTACATTTGGTGATGGATGTCTAACTAGAGTTTTGTTTTCAGAAGACCTTGGCTATTTTTGGAGACCCTTGTATAAAGGTCCATGGCAATTTGTTCTAGCAGTTCCACTTAAAAATAAGATTATCTTTGGTATGGATAGTGGGATTGCAAAAGGGGGTTAGGAATTTATATTCTTAAGATGGAAAGATGAAAAAGTTAAGTATGCTCAGTTTTGTGATTTGAAATTTTTAGGTGAAGGTTTATGGTTAGCCTCTTTAGGACCTCCCAGCTGTAATGATGTCTAAAGATCTAAGGTTATGGTATCCTCTTTTCGTTAAAAGCTTTGACAAAGAATTTAATCATAATATGCTTTTAAGTGTTGGAGAAGGTATAGTGGCTTGCTCAACTGGGAAAAATCTGCTTATCTCTAATGAGGATGATATTGAAAATGCTTTTAATTTAAAGCCTTTAATGGTTGAATACAAAGCCTATTGGGATAAACTCGTGGGCTATGGTTTTCTGATAAAACGTAACATTTTAGATAAAGTAAGACGTTAGAAAGAGTTTAGTGAACGCCTACGGAAAAGAATCTATAATAATTTGTTTTCCAAAAATAAACGTAAGGAACCTTCTTTAATACTGTTTAACAGAGAAAATTGCTTATCGCTACTTTACGTTAGATTTTAGTAAGGTTTAATCATGTTACAAACGAAAGTAATAGTCTTTATAGGCACCGTTGGATCTGGTAAATCAACTCATATGAAACTTTTATACTCAAAGCTAAAACAAAAAGGATTGAATACTAAGGTTAGTTTTCTGAAAACAAGTCATTTGTTCGCATTTGTTCTCGAATTCTTTTTAGCAAAAATGCTTGCCGGTAGTAGAAAAGACGTTTTTCCGATCAGAGCACTAGTTGAGGAGAAACAATACATAGTTAAAAAGATCTTTAGATTATGGCTTGACTTAGATTTAATTAGTGTAGTTATTAAGTTTCTTGCAGAGATATATTTACCTCTAAAGCTCGGATACATAGTACTGGTTGAAGAATATATTCCTGCCACAATCTCAGACTATATTTACCTCAGTAAAATCATAGATTTTCCTTTAAGAGCGAGTTCTTTTGCAATTAATTATCTGCTAAAACTGATGAACTTATGCGGTCCTACTCAAATAATCTTCTTGGACGCCGAGGATAATGAGTTAAAAAGGCGTTGGAAGCTAAGAGGGAGCTTTGATGAAAGAGAAGATTATCTTAAAATGCAACGTACTTTGCTTTTACAAATGTCAAGGGAACTTTCTTCCCATAGACTTATCTGCATAAATACGGGGGCAAAGACATTAGCGGAGGTTCAAAAACTAATAATGAGCCAATTATTGGTGTGAAGACTAGGAATGACAAAACTCACGAATCTTATTCACAAGGTTCTTATAAAACATATAGACCCCCTAACTAAATCTCCCGAACTCATTCTACTCGGATATTGTAGTAACCAAACGGCTAGCGAACATTTATCGCGATACTTATTAGCTTCTAAATTCACACACGGGCTGGGATTAGATGTTGCATCTGGTACCTGCTACGGCTCCAGCATATTAAAGCGGCGGGCGACGTTAAGATGGTGGTAAGCGTAGACATAGATAGGGATGCCCTCAGGTATGGGAGGATGGCTTATGGTGCTGACTATGTGTGCAGATGCTACGCATCTACCCTTTAGAAAACAAGTGTTCGACTCGGTTGTTCCCCTCGAGACTCTAGAGCATATAAGAGACCAAAGGGCTTTTCTTGATAATGTTAAGAACAGCCTTAAGAAAAGTGGAAAATTGATTTTGAGTACGCCGAACAAAATGTACACTTCACCATTTCTGCCAAAACCTCTCAATCCCTATCACGTAAGCGAATTTTACTTAGGTTCACTTCTAAATTTTTTGGGGCATACGGCTTTAGGGTAGATTACGTTTATGGAGGTAGAAGAGTGGGAAGACTAGAATTGTTGAGACGTATTCTTGGCTCTTTACTGAAATTTTTCCTAAGCAAATTCTCTTTGAAGCCCTACCTGCTGGACGACTTTTATCACTCAATTTATAACTTGATATCGATGCGTCGATTGAGACATTCAGAAGAGCAATGCCTAATAGATCCCGATCCAAGTCTATTCATACATGAGGAAGTGAAAAGTTGCTCAAACATGGTTCTCTACCAATACTTCCTAGTTTGCGCGCATTTATGAACAATCTTGGTTTTTTGTATAAATGTCTTTAATAAGTTTCTTTGGACCCGACGGTTCTGGAAAAACCACTCTAGCTAAAGCCTTAGCCAGAAAGCTTGAAAATCACGGTCTTAAAGTTAAAATTTCATGGATGAGGGGGTCTCACACGGTAGCAAGCGTAATTGCTAGAATAATCGCTAGATTTCCAGCGTTTAGGGGTCAAGATAATCCCTACTATAGGATATATGTTCCGAGTGGTATGAGGGGGCTGTGGCAGCTACTGGAATTCATTTCGGTGTTACCCATACTGCTCGCCAAATTCATCCTGCCAAGCATTCTAGGCTATACGGTGATAGCTGAAAGGTATGTACCGGACTTCCTAGTTTGGGTCTCGCTCACCACAAGGGATGAAGATTACTTAAAAAGATTGGAGGCTAGGTTCATGCTCACACTATCGATGAAGGCGAATGTAAGGGTTTACGTGACCGCATCTGAGGCTGAACTAGCTAAAAGGAGAAGCGAAGAAGTCAACCAGAAATTCTTAAGCAGACAACTTAAACTATACGATAGGTTAGCCAAGCTTGTTAAGGCATACAAAATCGACACAACAGGGAGAAGTGTTGAAGAAACGTTAGATAGCTTGCTTAGCTTAGTTCAGTTATCAGTGACGCGGGATGGTGGAACACTCACTTGATGCTTAACCCTCTAGACACTCCATCATCTAAAGATGGAGGGAGGCATGTTAATATTATGTACGCCGATTCTAGCAAGATATAAGGCTGTAATTGGGCATGTTAAATGAACGGGTTAACTGCAAAGCTAATTAACGCTATTTTTAACAGTGCCAAGCCAGATATCGACTTAGACCTTCTCCTAACCCATGCTGTTAAGAATAAGATTCTACTTCACCTTCTCAGAGCTTTGAACATTCAGGGATCCATGCGGGAGCAGCAGGAATCAGGTATAAGAAAAGTAATTGAGGTTGTTCGTATACTCTCAAAACTCTTAAAGAAATACAACTACGCGTTCTTCAAACTGATCAAGCCTATAAGCTACGTTCCAGCAGACGTAGACATCCTAGTAGACGAAAGCCAAGCGGAGAAAGCCACTCATGAAATCATACGTCTCGGCTATACAATCGCCGTTAAAGATCCATACTGCATAACTCTCACAAAGGGCAATTCAATAATAGACCTATACGTTCACCCAAGCCTAGGCGGAGCAATATTCATCGACGGTCAAAAACTTCTAGAACATACATGCACAGTAGAATTCAACGGGGCAGAAGTCAAATCCCTCGAGAGCTATGCCGAAGCGCTCGTAGTGGCTTGTCACGCCATATATAAGGAGCGAATCTACACATTAAACGACTACTTCACCGTAGAAAGATGGGCAAATAGGAAGGCTATCAGACTCGCCCAAGAACTTAAATGCGAGGAAGCCCTGAAAAACCGCCATGAGCCTGAACCGGAAAATAAGCCTAGGAGCGTTTGAAACACCATACACAATCCCCTTACCGATGTGGCTAGCCATACTAGCACGAAAACTCGAAAAAGACAAACTGACAAGGACAACCTCGATAAACATGCTAAAAAGCCTAACCAATAAACGTGCAGGCAAACTTCTAACATCAAAACTTACAAGAGAAACATACTAGGGCTGCACTTGAACATCTTTAAGCTCCTTTATCGCATAGTTGTCGGCTTAATTGATAAGCTTCACGTTTATGAGGGGCGAACAGGCAAATATTTGAGCCACTTTAAACGTTATGTCGATGACGCTGAGGTAATTGTGGATGTTGGATGCGGGGGCAGGCGCCTTCAGCAAGGCTTTGGCCTGCGAGAAACGCCTAGTTATAGCCCTAGACGTAGAGAAGAAATTGCTAAAGGAGATCGAAAGCTCGTATATTGAAAGGATGTGCGCAGATGCCCACAACCTCCCTCTCCGTGATGGCTCGGTGGACTGCGTCCTCTCCATCTCGCTTCTTGAGCATGTTAAAGATCCCCGGAGAAGTGTACAAGAGCTTTACAGAGTGTTAAAGTATGGTGGGACAGCCATCATCCAACTCCCAAACCTTCAATATCCTTTCGAACCCCACACGAAATGGCCGTTGCTATGCCTAGTGCCAAAAAGGCTTCAATCAAGAATCCTAAAAATGATCGGCTATCCCTACATCAACATGGAAGTCACAATTAAGAAGGTTTACCATTTAGGCATAATGAAACTTTTACCACAAGCTCCAGCCTACATTTTTATAACTAGAAAGATAAGGCAGAATTCCTAAATTTCATAGCTGAAACAACAATGCTTCTGCTGATTGCACGCAGGTATCTCATTAAGGAGACTATCTATACTGAAATCTAGGAATCAAGATGTTAAGGTTATGGCTTTAGTTGACACAGGTGCAACATCATGGTTTCAGTCCCCGCCGTCAGCTTCGGGGAGATGCAGGCTCATAGCCTGCTAGACTCGCCCACATCCAACACCAAACATACTATTAAGGCAAGAAGCTTATAAGCTTTTTAGCAAATAATTTTCTTGGGGCAATAAAACACCCCGCCTTAAAAGGCGAGGCTTCCAGTAGTGGTGAACTTGAAATAACAGATGCAATTCAATTAATGCTTGAATATAATTATAAAATTGGTTATGAGATATTAGACGGATAGTTGTATTAAGTATTGTGTTATTCTTGAAAATACTTTAATAATTGGAATAGAAAGACTTGAAGAAAGCTTAGTAGGAAGAAATGCTAAGATTTTGAAAAATGAAGAAAATAGGAAATTAATAAAGCTTAATGTGGGAGACTATTCAGAAATAATAATTTAAAAATATTAGAGGTTTTAGAAAGTAAATATTCAAAGCAATAGAATTGAGTGAAATATTTAAAAAATATTAAGAAGTTATCAATTTTAACTAATTCAAGATTTGACAAAATATTACTATAATTTTGGATAATATAATTAATAACTTTAGTCTTAAAGAGTGCTTCATATTATCTTCAAGAAGATATCTCAGACCTGAGATATTACATTTATTTCATAAATATGATTATGCTTAAATTCATAATAACTTAACTTTTATTTATTGCTAAGAAGTTAAGAAGGTTTATAATCCCAAGAATTAACATGTACTAATTTAAGTTTTCCATGAATTCTTCCTTGGTTATTCTTGCAAGTTTTAAAATTTCCAATAGCGTACCAGTTTTTACTTCTTCATGCATTGGTACTATAGTGACTATTTTTCACTATTTTTAAACTTTCTTAAAACAACATACAAACTTCTTTTTATAACAATTTCAAATCCAAACTTTTCAACTAAAAATCTTAACTATTTATTTACGTGATAATTTTGCTGACCCCTCTCGCCCTAAAGGGCGAGGGTTCCTCGCATCTATTTTGGTTTATACCTATAATATACAGAGTATTAAGGAGTCCCCTGGATATTTCTTTAGTTATAAATAAACAAGAATTCTTAAGTCTAAGAAAATAATATTCAGGATGATAAGTTGGTAATCATAGTTTTTAGATAACAAATGGCATCATACCAAAAGTATTATAATAAACCTTGATTTGATGCAAAAAATCACATAATAATATTCCTTATTCCTTCTTCTAAAGATATTTTTGCTTTAAATCCCAATATTTTTTCAGCTTTTGTAGTATCTGCTAATGTATGATATACATAATTCTTTATTGGATTTGGCTTATAAATTGGCTTGATATCTTTTCCTAAATACTTATTAAGCAAATTAATTACTTCATTAAATGAATAATTCTTTCCAGTTCCCACATTAAATATATCACAATCAATATTTGAAAACATTGCTAAAATAAATGCATTAACAACATCTGAAACATAAATGAAGTCTCTTGTCTGATTTCCATCACCATAGATTATTGGAGACTGATCTTTTAGTATAGCCCATAAAAATTGTGATATAATATTTGCATAGCATCCTTTATGCTCTTCTCTAGGCCCATATACTGAAAATAATCTCAATCCTATAGATTTTACATTATAAAGATCATAGTAAAGCTTTGCTAATCTTTCTATTGCATATCTGCATTCAGTATAGTAATCTGTTACGTGAATTGACATATCTTCTTTATAAGGTAAAGAATTACCATTGTAAATTGAACTTGTACTTGCGTATACAATTTTGCATTGATTTTTCCTGGCATATTCAAAAATTGCTATAGCTTCATTAATTGTTTTTCCTACTAAGTAAGGATCTTCTTTATACATTGGAGAAGATGATGGTATACCTAAGTGAAAAATTCCATCGATTCTTTCAGAAATTTCAGATACTTTTGATGATGATCCTTTTATGAATATTGCTTCTTTAGGAATATTATTTTCTACTCCTAAGCTCAAATCATCGATAATAGTTACATCATTTCCTTTTTTAATTAGCTCTTCAGCTAAATGACTTCCTATAAATCCAGCTCCACCAGTAACAATAAATTTCATAAAAATATTATTAATAAAAAAATATAAAAATTATTTTATCAGTCCATTTTCCTTTAGTACTTCTAAAACTCTTAATCCTGGCTTAACATTAATAGTTGATATTCCAAATTCTTTTAATATTGTTAGAGCACCAGGTCCAAGTTCACTTGAAATAACTATTTCTACATTCATATCTGATAATTTCTTTGCTATTACTGGTCCTCTACCATGAGTCATAGATCCAGCTGGATTATCTATGATTTTTATATCTTTTATATTTCCATCTTCAATATCAATTATTGTGAAGGTTTTTGAATATCCAAATGTATTAGAAATAATATCATCAAGTCCTTTATTATCTAATGTGGCTATTGCAATTCTCTTTATTGTCATTTTTCACTTTTCTCCATTATCTTTTTAAGCTCATCCATTCTATTTTTTATTTCTTTAATTTCATCTTCTAATCGTTTATATTCTTCCTCTAATAATTTGTATTCTTCACTAGGATCTAAAACTTGTTCTGGATATGTTAATGCCCATGGAGGAGGCCATGGATGTCTTGGGCACCACCATCCTTTATACCAATATCTACTCCATATTCTCCATCTATATCCCATATTCCCACCATTTTGTGAAATTTCACAAAATATTAAGTAGAAATCTATATATAAATTTTGTGATATATCATAAAATATGTGCTATCGTTGGTGTATGAGAAAAAGGTATGGTATGATTGGTAGAAAACCAATACCATTAAAAGTATCAATAGAACCATTAGTAGAAAAATTTAATCCAGTTCCGCAAGTTAATAAAGAGCCAATTTATTTGGATGTTGTAGAATTAGAAGCCTTAAAGCTTATAGATCTAGAGAATTTAACATTTGAAGAAGCTGGATTGAGAATGAATACCTCTAGAAATACTATTTGGAGAATAGTTAAATCTGCAAGAGAAAAAATAGTTAGAGCATTAATTGAAGGCAGAGAAATAATAATACAGAAGTAGTAATTATTAGCTTTTTAAGCTCATTTGTGATATAAATATTAATAACAAGTAAATATTCTAAAAGTAATATAAGTAATAATAAAGATTATACTTGAAATTAAAAATAAATAGGAAAAACCAAATAACTGAACAATAATAGGACTAATAAGTGAACCAATTCCACTACCAATTCTTTCACATGTATTAAATAAACCCACTTTACCTTTTGATAAAATTCCTACAGAAATAGAAATAACATTAACTAAATAAATAACATATGTAAATCCAGATAATGTTAAAATTACTGTAATAAATAAAATACTATATAATGATGGTTTTATAGTTAAAATGAGAAGAAGAGCAAGAAGAGCTCGAAATAGTATAGCTCTTCTAATACCTACAACTTCACTTATATTTTCTCTTCTCCTTATGAATAGTGCTCCTATAACAATACCAAATGTATTCATAATATAAATTATGTAAACAATACTTGATGGTAATCCTATGGCTTCAGCCATATTATTAATAAAAATTGGCATAAGAGTAAAAAGCATATTAGTAGATAGGAAAAAGAAAGTAATTCCAAAGAGAAAAGCCATCATATTTTCTCTTTTTAATTTTTCAACTTCAGATCCACCACTTATAATCTTAGATAGTATCATAAATCCCTTACATATGAAATCTGCTGTTCTTTCTATTACAAATCTTCTTCTTTCAATAATTAGAATAGGATCTTCAACTAGGAAAATTGAAGTAAGAAATGCTAAAAATAAAAATCCACTACAAATTAATAATATAAATTTTGAACTAAAACCATAACTTAAGGCTAAAAATCCAAAAAATAAGCCAATAATAAAACCAGTATCTGTAAAACCTTCATAAAATGCATAAGTTTTTTTCCATTCTTCATAAGGATATAATTCAGCTATAAGTATATTTTTTGATGGTTCATAGGCTATATCAAATATTCCAACCATAATTACATAAAGAATAACTAAAATAATAACTTGATTTGTAAGAGTAAAAAAATAAAGAAGTATTGATGAAAATAAAAATGAAATAAGTACAAATATTTTATAACGTCTTATTTTATCACATAAATTTCCCCAAAGAAAAGAAGAAGGAATGGATAAAAACATAGCCATGGCACTCATTATTCCAATCCATATAAGAGATCCAGAAATAAAGAAAATATACAATGGTAAAAATACTGATAGTAATCCAAATGCCATATCATGAAAGAAGAAGCCTATCATCCATTTCATAAGTATAGAAATAAATAAGATTAGAAATAAGATTTTCTACCTTTTTATGAAAATGAATAAAATTGTATATACTATGAATAAATAAATTTAGTATATTTTCAAATTCTATAGTTTATTTATTATTTTTTGATAAGGGTTTATGAGATTTAAATATTCCAATTTTCTTTGGTGGAATAAGTGTTTGTTCTATGAGATGCCCATATTTCTTATAGAACCAATTTTTTATAATTTCAGCTAAAATTATATATGTAATGAGGATTATAGCTAAGGCAATATAGAATGTTGCTGGAGGTCTTACAAACTCAAAAATCTCTCCCAATGGAGTATAAGGAAGTACTAAGGCAAATATTACTATTGCTATACTACTTAGCAATAAAAGCTTACTTGGCTTGCTTTTCCAGAAAGGAGATTTTCTCGTTCTTATAACAAATATAACAAGAGTTTGTGAAGTTAATGATTCAATAAACCAAGCAGTTTGGAAAAGTGATTCATACGCATTAAATATGAAGAGCATTATAAAGAATGTTAGGAAATCAAAAAGAGAACTAACAGGACCCAAAAATATCATAAAACGTCTGATAAATCGTATATCTAAGCGTTTAGGCTTTTCAATATATTCTTGATCAACCTCATCTGTAGGTATTGTTGATTGAGAGAAGTCATAAAGAAGATTATTGAGTAGTATTTGTGTAGGCAACATAGGTAGAAAAGGTAAAAATAATGATGCTCCAGCAACACTAAACATATTTCCAAAGTTTGAACTTACACCCATCATAATGTATTTCATAGTATTGCCAAAAGTTTTTCTACCCTCTAAAACTCCATCATGAAGTACTTTTAAGTCATTCTGTAAAAGAATTATATCTGCAGATTCCTTTGCAATATCAACAGCATTATTTACTGAAATACCAACATCTGCATTTTTCAATGAAGGTGCATCATTTATTCCATCTCCTAGAAATCCAACAACATGTCCATTTTTCTTCAAAGCATTTATTATTCTGTCTTTTTGGGATGGTGTAACTCTACAAAATACATTAGCCTCCTCAACAATTCTTGCAAGAGCATCATCATGCATTTGAGCAATCTGACTTCCAGTTACAATTCCTTTTATATCAAAGCCTAAGTGTTCACAAACCTTCCTTGTTACCAATTCATTATCGCCTGTGAGAATTTTTAGTTCAATATTAGCTTTCTTAAGGAGTTGTAAAGCTTCTCTAGCTGTTTCTTTTGGTGGGTCAATAAAAGCTATGAAACCCAAAAATATCATTTCTTTCTCATCATTTACTGTGTAAATAGGTTTAATCTCTTTGAGGCGTTTATAGGCTACAGCTAAAACCCTATAACCTTCACTACTAAGTTCAATATATTTTTGTTCAATTTTCCTATGTATTTCATCAGTAATATCAGCTATTATATCTCCAACCTCATAATAAGTACAAATATTAACAACTTCCTCAGGAGCGCCTTTAGTAATTATAAAGTATTGGTTTTGATTTCCCACTACAACTGATAATCGCTTACGTACAAAATCAAATGGTATTTCATCAATTTTCTGATAATTCCTAACATTTATATCTTTAAAATTTAATATTGCTTCATCTAAAGGACTTTTCAATCCTGTTTGGAAATAGCTATTGAGATATGAATAAAGTAAGACTTTTTCATTTTCATCACCATTAATATCAACATGAAGAATAAGTTTTATTCTATTTTCTGTTAATGTTCCAGTCTTATCACAACATAAAACATCCATATTTCCAAAATTTTGTATGGCTGCTAAGCGTTTCACAATAACACCCTTATTAGCCATTGATATTGCTCCTTTAGAAAGATTTATTGATATTATCATTGGTAAAAGCTCTGGTGTTAATCCTACAGCTAAAGCAACAGAAAAAATAAGTGAATCTAAAATACCTCTCATGAAAAGAGCATTAATGAAAAATACAAATAAGACCAAAATAAAAGTAACTTGCATTATCATATAGCCAAAATTTCGAATACTCCTTTGAAATTCAGTTTCTACTTCTCTTTCTACAAGTCTTTTTGCAATCTTTCCATATTCAGTTAGGCTACCAGTTTTTACAACAACAGCCATTGCTGTTCCGCTTACAACAGAAGTGCCCATGAAAAGATAGTTACGCCATTCTGTTATTGATGGATCAAATGATTTTAATGGTTGAGCTATCTTCTCAACAGGAAAAGACTCGCCAGTTAAAACAGATTGATTTACAAATAAATCCTTAGCAGTTATAACTCTAGCATCTGCAGGTACTATATCGCCTGCTGAAAGATATATAATATCTCCTGGAACTATTTCATTAAGTCTTACTTCTCGTTTAACTCCATCTCTCAAAACAGTTGCTGTTGTTGCTACTCTTTGCTTGAGCATTTCAGCAGCTCTTTCAGCCTTAGACTCTTGATAAAAATCTAAAATAATACTGAATACTACTATGAAGAATATTATTGCTGCATTTGTAGTTTCTCCAAGAATCCCAGAAATTAGTCCGGCTATAAGGAGAATAATAACCAATGGGCTTTTAAAATGAGAAAGAAAACTAATAATAGCTAATCTCTTTTTTTTCTTAACAAGCTCATTATAGCCAAATAACTTAAGACGTTCTTCAACATCCTTAGAAGAAAGCCCATTTAAAGAAGTTTTTAAACGCTTAAGAAGCTCCTCAATAGGAAGAGTTAAAATTTCTTCATTAGTTGGTAAAATCCAGTTATTATTAGTACTTGGATTTTCCAAGCTCTTAACTACCAATAGTCCCACCATCTAACTTTCGAATAATCTCTATGAAATTGCGCTTATATAAAAAATTCTCTTATATAATGAAAAGTGTTTACATTAAAATTCATATTAAGTGTACTATAAAGTGCGGGGGGTGGGATTTGAACCCACGAAGGCCTATGCCACAAGGTCCTAAGCCTTGCGCCTTTGACCTGACTTGGCGACCCCCGCTTAAGAAAATATTTAAACTAAATTCTATTTAATCTTTTATTCAAAAAATTAAAAAAGGAGTTTGCATAAATTTATGGCAAGCTCCGGTCGTATAGTCCGGTCAAGTATACTGGCCTTTCGAGCCAGTGACCCGGGTTCAAATCCCGGCCGGAGCATCAATTTTTATATTTTTAATTTTAAATAATAATTATGAAATAAAATGTGGAGTATTATTAAAAAGTATTTTGAAGATTATCCTGAAAGACTTAAAGTTGTTCGTATATTAATAGATAATGGTCTTAATATCAGAAATGGAAAAATATTTTTAAATGAAATTGAAATCCCCATAGTACGTATTGCAAGAGTTGCTAATGTTGATAGAAGAACAGTTATTGAAACAATATCAATGATAGAAGAAATAGAAGAATTGAGAAGAATATTTTATCACTTGAGATCTGCAGGTCATTCTCTTAAAGAAGTTGCACGTTATTTAAATTTTGGAGTATTAGAAATAGTACCAGAAAATGCAAGAATTCCAGGTATTTTAGCTAATGCTGCTATGATATTAGCAAATCATGGTCTTAGTATAAGACAAGCAATAGTTGATGATCCTGAACTTTCTCCTGAGCCTAGATTAGTACTTATTGTTGAAAAGAAAATTCCTGGAGAATTGATATCAGAATTTTTAAAAATAAAAGGTGTTGCTAAGGTTTCAATTTATTAGCAATAGAAATTATTTTATTTACAACATCTATAGCATTTTTTCCAAATATTCTTATCATTGGTTCTTTTCCAATATCACCTAAATCATAAATAGCATCTGGAATTCTTCCAATTCTCTTTATTGCTTGTTCAATTCCCCATGGTAATGATGCTCCTTCTTTTAATTTTATTTCTAATGGTTCTTCTCTTCTATCAAAATATGATATAGTAAAATTAAGATCCTTCATTATTTTTAATATTTCTTCAGAATATTTTATATTTATAGCAGCTCTAATATTACTATCATATTCCATTATTTTTAATAATATTCTTGCCATATGAGATGATGATCCGAATTCAGGTGGAGATACTGCTTTTGCTCTATTTTTTATTTTTACTATTCTTCCTGGAATTCCTGCAATATCATTTATATCTTTTGCATATGGAATTGCCATTACTAAATTCATTTGAACTTCTGGAATTAAATAAGCTATTTTTTCATTGGATTCAATAATTTCAATAGCTTTTTTCAATTCTTCAATTACTTTATATTTTTCATAAGGAATATATATCCAAGATATGGGATTTACAGGACCATGACCTTTTCCTATAGGTAATCCATACATTATAGCATGAGTAATAAATAATTTTGCATTTTCAATTGCTTTTTCAATATCATTTCCTTTAGCAATTTCTGCAGTAATAGCAGCTGAAAAACTACAACCAGTTCCATGGGTATTCTTTGTTTCAATTCTTGGAGCTCTATATTCTTTATAATTTCCATTATAATAAAGAATATCTATACTTTCATTAGAATTTAAATGTCCACCTTTTACTACTACAGATTTAGCACCATAGTTTTCTACAATTATTTTTGCAGCTTTTTTCATATCATCAATATTATTTATTTTAATTCCAGAAATTACTTCAGCCTCAGGAATATTAGGTGTAATTACTGTAGCTAATGGTATTAATTCTTTTATTAATACTTCAATAGCATCATCTCTTAGTAATTTAGCTTTGCTTTTTGCAATCATTACTGGATCTATAACAATAGGAAAACCATATTTTTTAATACATTTAGAAACAGTAGAAATTATTTTTGAGCTACTTAACATTCCAGTTTTTGCAGCATCAATTCCCATATCTTTAGCAATTGCATCAATTTGCTTTTCAATAATATCTACATCTATTTCTTGAATTCCAATTACTTCATAGGTATTTTGTGCAGTAATAGCAGTAATAGCAGAGGTTCCATGAACACCTAAAGCTGCAAAAGTTTTTAAATCTGCTTGAATTCCTGCACCTCCTCCAGAATCACTTCCAGCAATAGTTAATGCAATTGGTATTTTTCTCATAATTAAAAATGAGAAATTAAAATTTATATTTGTATTGGAAAAATTAAATTTGAGAGGTATGGAAATAATAAGCTTAGAAGAATCAATTAATGAAATTATTGAAAGATATAATAAAAAACCTAAAGGATGGAAGTTTATATCAGATTTTAAGGGAAATATTATTGTTATAGGTCCAGATATTGGATATCAATTAAAAGTTATGATGATTAATCCTTATGAAAGTATTGGTATTGGAACAAGAATATATGAGCCTTTAAATTTTGAATTGAAATATGATTCTGGTTTTAGGATATTAGATAAGGAATCATTTAAAAGAGTAATCTCTGGAAATTATAATATTATTTGGGATATTTTAAAAAGAGATCCTGTACCAACATATGAGCTAAATAAAGGAGAGGTAATTCTAGGAGGACCAATATTAACTACAGATATTAAATCAAAAATTGAAGAAAAATTATCCATGGAATTAGAAAAATTATTTAGAAAGAAATATCCATTTAGAGTAAACATGTTCAGATAAGGTGATATAATGAAGAAAATAATATTATATAAAAGTCCTTCATGTGAAAAATGCTCTATAGCAAAATTTATTTTACAACGTATTTTAACAAATAAAGGATTATCTTATGATGAAATAGTAGAAGAAAAAGATGTAAAAAAGGATAGAAATGCTATGGCAGAATTATTAATGTATGGTGCTTTAAATACACCATTAATTATAATTGGGGATAAAATCTTCAAAGATGATAATGCATTAAAAGAAAATTTATTAAAAGAAGCAATTGAAAAAATTTTATGAAATGTAAAGATTGTGAATTTTGGTATGGAGCATATGATAATGATTATGGACCATGCAGTATAAAAAATGCAAGAGGAGATAAAAAATATATAACTCATGGATTTCATGAATGTGATGAAATTGAGAATAAGAATAGCAAATAGAAAAGATTATGGAAAAATTTTAGAATTTTCAAATAAAGCAAAATGGAAATATGAATTAAAAGATTTTTATTTAATGGAAAAATCTGGAATTTCTAAAACATTATTATTAGAAAATGAAGTAAAAAATGAAATAATAGGAATGATTACAATTTTTGATTATGGTGAAATAATTTGGATAGCAAATTTATTTATAGATGAAAAATGGAGAGGAAAAGGTTATGGAAGTTATTTAATTAAAGAAGTTATTAAATTATTTAATAATAAAAATACTATTGCACTTTTTTCAAAAAAAGAAACTATTGATTTTTATATAAAAAATGGTTTTAAAATTGATAAGAAATTTTATCTTGTAAGATTTATAGAAGATAAGAAAAATGAGGATATTGATAAAAAAGGATGGAGTGAAATTATACCTATAATGGATTATATTGCTTTTGGTTATAAAAGAGAATCTCTTTTAAAATTATTAGTAGAAAATGGTTATGTAATATATGAAAATAATGGTTTTGCTATTATTCGTCCTGAAGATAAAATGATTGGTCCTGTAATATGTGAAAATGATAATTTATTATATTTAGCTATGAGGAGCTTGGGATATGGAACCATGGCTATTGTTAAAAAAATTTATGAAAATATGGAAATTATATATGAGATCATAAGAATGTATACTGGTAAAAAACCTATAGATAATAGAATTGCAATAGCTTTTACTGGACTTGAATATGGTTAAAAATTAATTTACCTTTTTACAAAATTATTTTATGTTAATTTATAATACAAAAAGTAAGAAAAAAGAAGAAATTATTCCATATGAAGCTAATAGGATAAAAGCATATGTATGTGGTCCAACAGTATATAATTATTGTCATATTGGTCATGCAAAAAGCTATATAAGCTTTGATGTACTTAAAAGATATTTAATTTCATTAGGATATGAAGTAATTCATATTCAAAATTTTACTGATATTGATGATAGGATCTATGAAAAAGCAAAAAAAGAAAATAAAAGTCCCTTTGAAATTTCTGAAAGATATATTAATGAATATTTTAAAGATATGGATACATTAAATATTATAAGAGCAAGTAAATATACAAAATCATCAGATTATATAACAAAAATAATTGAATTAATAAAAAAATTAATTGAAAATAATTATGCTTATGAATTAGAAGATGGTATATATTTTGATGTTGAAAAAGCTGGAGGATTTGGAGAATTAATAAGTAATTTAAATGATTTAATATTAGACAAAATAGAATTAAGAGGGAAAAAAGGACCTTTTGATTTTATATTATGGAGAAAAGATGAAAGAGGATTTGATAGTCCATTTGGTAGGGGCTTTCCTGGTTGGCATAATGAATGTATTGTAATGGCTATGGATAATTTAGGAGATAATATTGATATACATTGGGGAGGAAAGGATTTAATATATCCTCATCATGAATGTGAAATAATTATTTCCAAGGCATTAATCAAAAGAAATTTTGTAAAATATTGGATACATAATGGATTAGTATTATATAAAGGTAGAAAAATGTCAAAATCCTTAGGAAGAATGATATATATAAGAGATTTATTAGAAAAATATCCTCCTTCTGTAATTAGATTGTGGATTTTATCAAAGAAGTATAGAGAAGATATGGAATTTTCAGAGGATGAATTAGAATCCACTTGGAAAACTTATGAAAAAATAAGAACTACAAAAGAAAAAATAAGAAAAGATAATGAAAATATTGATGATTATGTAAAAGATTATATAAATAGATTTATTTCTGCTATAGATGATGATCTAAATACTCCTATGGCAATAAAAATAATAGAAGAATTTATAGATATGGGAAAATATCCTAAAGGATCATGGAAGTTACTTAATTTATTTGAAAACATTCTTGGAATTTTATAATACACTTTTTAAACGTTTTATAAGCCAATCTCTATCTAATGCTAAAAGTAAAGGAGCAAGTCTTGGTCCTTTATTAGAGCCAAGTAATATCATATATATAATACTAAAGGCTTTTTCAATTTCAATTCCAATTTTTCTAGCAATATTGAATATTTCACTTTGTAATTCATATTCTGAAAGATCTTTTTCTAATAATGAAATAATTGCTTCTATAAATTCTACTTCTTTTTCATCTGAAGGCCTATATGTTGGTTCTTCTAATTTTATTTTAAATTTCATATTTTCAGGTGCATAAAGTAATACCCAATTTTTTGCCATATTTAATCTCTTCATGGCATCTTTTATATCATATTCTGAAATCTCCTTTCCTATATTAGATCCTATTTTTTTAATATAATCGATTGATTTTTTAATAATTTTATCTTCTCCAAGCAATTCTTCAAGTTGAACCATTACAATACAATATCTATATGGAATTCTAATTGGAGGCTTATCTGGAATTCTTCCTATAAAACATAATTCATAAAGTTCTCTATAATATTGATAATCTTCTATAGGTTTTTCTAATCCATAGTATATTCTTTCAATTCTATCAAACCCATCAACTATATCAGGAATACGTTCTGGTAAAAATTCTATATGACGCATAGGCTCTACATTTAAAATAAAATATCTCATACATTCAGGAGGAGCAATTTTTAGCCATTCCTTTGGTGTAAAAGTAATTCCTTTATGTGTTTTCATTGCTCTTCCGCCTAAAGTGAGCCATTCATATGGTACTTTTAAAGGTCCAATATAATTGAAAATTTCATAACAAACTTCAAGTGCCATATCATAAGCTCCATTTTTTACACAATGATCCTTTCCTGCAGGCTCACAAGTTACTTTAAATATTGCCCATTTTGCAGCCCAATCTACTCTCCAGCTTAATTTTAATAATAATTCAGAAATACTTTTCTCATTTTCATAGCCACAAGCAATACATTTATATTTAGCAATATCTTTTTCAAGATTCCATTCTTCTAATCTATTTGGTATTACTCCTCCTTTTCTTGATGCAATTCTCTTACATGAATCACATACAACCATTACTGGATTCCAATCATCTTCTTCATCTTTTATGTATTTACTTCTTATTTCTCTTAATTTATCTAAATTTTTCAAAACTTTTCTTATTGCATCCTTCATTTCTTTCTTTTTATAAATTTCATGTGCATATATTACATTGAAATAAACTCCTAAATCATTTTGACATTCTATAAATTCTTCAGAAAAATGATGAGCATAACTTTCATGACATCCATAAGGATCTGGAACTAAATATAATGGTCTACCAATATTTTCTTCAAAATCCTTTGGAACTTCTATACCAATAGGAATGGATTTTAGAGGATCAAAAGAATCGATTATAAAATTAAAAATTGATTCATAACCTCTTTTTTTTAATTCAATTTGAATTGCACTACATATGAATTGTTCTCTTTCAGATCCTATATGTATAGGTCCTGATGGTGTTTTACCTGTATGAATTACTATTTTAGGATCATTTCTTGCAATTATATCATCAACAATTTTCTTTATCCAGTGCATTTCTTCACCTCAAATATTCTTTTTATTCCTTCACATCCTTCTTCTTTTTTAACTTTAATAATTTCAAAAGGAGAAATACCTTTTGGTAATATCTCAAGATCAATGCCTATACATTCTTTTATTATATTTTTTGCTGCAAAAAATACTTCATCATTTATTTCAGCATCTACTGAATCTGCCATATGAACTATTAATGCTTCTAATGTTCTTGGTTCTATAGGCCCAGTTTTTCCATGATGTGCTAAAACTGCATGAATTACTTCTAATGGAAATCTTCTTGCATACATTTCACTTATTATTAAAGATAAGTGATCAATTCTTTCTCCAATTGATGATCTTTTATATTTGGATTCTTCTTGAGAATATGTAAAATATTTAAAAAGATCATGTAATAAAGATGCTGCAATAACAATATCTCTATTAACCTTTGTCTTATAAACTTCTTCAATAATATCACAAAGAGCTAAAGCAATTTTTGTTGTTGCTAATGTATGAATTATTAGACCTTTTTCATAAGAATGATGTCTTCTCTTACTTGCAGGAGAAATTTCAAAATTAATATAATCATTAGGAGGAACTAAAAAAGTAAGCTTTGGATTTTTAATTAAATCAATTACTTTCTCTCTGAGATTATTATCATTTATTTTTTCTGCTAGTTTTATTAATTCCTCTATTGTCATAACTTCTAATAATTTATATTTATTTTTATTCTTTTTTATTATGCGACAAGGATAAAGGCTAGTTTTTATTAAAAATATAATAAGCGGGGATTCCCAAGCCAGGTCAAAGGGGTAGGACTGAGAGGTATAACCCAGTAAGCTCCTATGGCGTAGGCCTTCGTGGGTTCAAATCCCACTCCCCGCACCATTATCATAATTCTATCAAAATAGAATTTATATTAAATATGAAACATAATAGGAGTATATAAGATAAGAACCTATTATAATAAGAACTATACCGCTTATTTTTTGTAATCGAGGTATTATTTTCATTACTCTTTTAATAATAAGATTTTTAGTCTTAGCTATAAGAATTGTAATTATAATTATTGGAATCCCCATGCCAATAGTATAAATAATAAATGCTATTATACCATAAAGAGGAGAACTTATAGCAATTGAATAAAAAATAATAGAAAAAGTTATTGGAGCTGAACAACCAAAAGTAGCTAATCCATAAGCAATACCATAAAGAAAAAGACCTATTAGACCTTTTTGTCTTGGAGTTCTTGAAATTATAAAAAATTTTGGAAATTTAATTTCAATAATCATGCTTATTCCCATAAAAATTATGATTATGCCTGCTATAAATCCAAGAAATGATGAAATTATAAAAATACGAAATATGAAAACAATAAGACCTATTATGGAGAATACTATAAAAAGACCTAATATACATACAATTCCACCAAAAATTGCTCTTTTTAAGGAAATTTTAGCTCCCAAATAATAAGATATATAACCTGGAAGCATTGGAAAACTACAAGGTGAAAAAAGTGCTAACATTCCTGCTAAAAATATGAGTATTAATTCAGAAATCAAATTATATCACCTATTAAGTTAATAATTTATCTATTTCTTGAATTAAAATTGAAGAATCTGTTAAACCAGTATGTACAAATCTAATATAACCATATTGATCAATAATAACTATTTTTGGAATATAAGAAACTTGATAAAGACTAGCAATACTTTCATTGGCTTTATCTTTTGCCCAAATCCAAGTGGCATATGGAAATTCCTGACGAAAATCCTTTAATATTTCTTCAGGTATAACTACATTAACTTCAATTGATAATAAGACAATTTTATTTCTATAATCTTCTTTTTCCCAAATAACTTTTAAATGAGGTATTTGCTGTCTGCATGGCAAACACCAAACATCCATGAAATCTATAATAACAATTTTACCCTTAAAGTCACTTAATCTGAATGTATTACCATCTAAATCAGTTAAAGAAAAATCAGGAGCTATAATATTTCTTGATTGAAATAAATACCAACTACTTGAAATTATAATAATACTAAGAACTATTAATAAAATAAATATTATTTTTCTCTTCATTATTGAATCCTCTATGTACAAATATTTATCTTTTTTTTAATTCAAATAATTAAAAATTTCCCTATTTGATTTATCCATGAGAAATATGCTTTATCTATATTTTCATGAGTTATAACAAAATCATAAATAAATCTTATATGTTCTTTAATTAATTCTTCAGCTAATTTTTCATTTAATTTTCCTTTTTCTAAAAGAACAGATAAAATTTCTAATGGTTTTAAATAGTGAATTCTTTCTATTGATTTAATTTTAACATCAAATCCAAGCTCTCTTAATCTTTTTGCTAATTTCCATGCTGATAATCCTACTACACATAAACTTTTTCCATATGATTTAATAGTAATAAATTCTACAATTGATTCTATATCAGTACCTGATTTTTCTAAAACTTCTAACCATTCTTTTATATTAATTTTATTTGTAATTCTTGATCTTAATGTTAATGTAGCAATTTTAATAGAATTTTCCATTATTTTATCAAATTCTTCTAAATAGCAATACACCTCTGATTTTACTTTATTTAGTATTTTTATTATTGGTTCATTTATATATAGCCATGAGTTTGTATATTGTGGAATTATTTTTGAAATTTTATTTATTAATTCATCATATTTTATTTTATTCAATGAAAAATCTCTTATTAGTGAATTTAAAAATCTTGGAAAATTTAAAAATAAAACATCATAATTAGATTTTAATATGAATTCAGATAATTTTTCATGAGAAGATCTTAAATTTGGAACTATAATTATGTCTATCTTCTTCATTTCAATTAAAAAATAAACAAAAAAGTATTTATTCTATTTCTATTATACTCTATTTTTACGAATAAAAATGATCTCCTTAGTTTCTGAGGTTAAAAATTCAAAGGGATTAAAATATGATATATTAGAAGGAGTAGAAGTAAAAAGAGGTAGTGCTTTAGTAAAACGTGGATTTGCTCATATGCAAAAACATGGAGTTATAATGGATGTAACTAATATAGAACAAGCTCAAATAGCAGAAGAAGCTGGTGCTGTTGCAGTAATGGTATTAGATAAACTACCATATGATGTAAGAAAAGCAGGAGGGGTTGCAAGAACTGCAAGTCTTAAGATTATAGAAGAAATAATGGATCATGTAACTATACCAGTTATGGCAAAATGTAGAATAGGCCATACTTATGAAGCTAAAGTTCTTGAGGCAATAGGTGTAGATATGATAGATGAATCTGAAGTTTTAACTCCTGCAGATGAAGAAAGGCATATATGGAAATGGGATTTTACAACTCCATTTGTATGTGGTGCAAGAGATTTAGGAGAAGCCTTAAGAAGAATTGAAGAAGGAGCATCAATGATTAGAACAAAAGGAGAACCTGGAACAGGAAATGTAGCAGAAGCAATTAAACATATAAGAATAGTAAATAATGAAATAAGAAGAATAAAGGCAATTTATGAAAGTGGAGATCAACAAGAATTAGTAAAAATAGCAAGAGAATTAAAAGTTTCTTATGAGCTTGTAGAAGAAGTTGGAAGATTAGGAAGACTTCCTGTAGTAAATTTTGCTGCTGGAGGAATTGCTACACCTGCAGATGCTGCATTAATGATGACATTGGGTTGTGATGGAATATTTGTTGGTTCAGGAATATTTAAATCAGAAGATCCTTTAGAAAGAGCACAAGCTATTGTTATAGCAACAACATTTTATGATGATCCTGAAAAAGTTGCAGAAGCACAAGAAATGATAAGTGAAAGTAAATCAATGATGGGTTTAGATATAAAAACATTAGAATTAAAAATGCAAGAACGTGGTACATCTTGATAATAGGCATATTATCATATCAAGGGGCAATAGAAGAACATTTAAAAATGACAAAAATAGCACTTGAGAGTATGAAAATTAATGGAGAAGTAAAATTAGTAAAGAAATATGATGAAATAAAAGAAATTAATGGACTTATAATACCTGGTGGAGAGAGTACAACTATAGGAAAAATTTCAAGTTTAAATCAAACAATTCAATTAATAAAACAAAGAATTTATGAAGGAATGCCAGTTTTAGGAACATGTGCAGGATTAATATTATTAGCAAAAAGAGTATATGATAGAGTTATTGGTGAAGTAAGACAATCATTAATTGGAGTTATGGATATTACTATTGAGAGAAATGCTTTTGGAAGACAAAGAGAATCTTTTGAGGCTGATTTAGAAATTCCAATTATTGGTGAGAAAAAATTTAGAGGGGTATTCATAAGAGCACCTGTTATAAGAGAAGTAGGTCCTAATGTAGAAGTATTATCAAGATTGGGAAATCTTATTGTGGCTGTTAAACAAGGAAGTATAATTGGTACTGCTTTTCATCCAGAACTCACTGATGATCCTAGAATTCATCAATTATTCATTAAAGAAATTTGCAATAGATTATTATAGTTCTTTTTTAATAATTTAAATTATGTCAATTAGAATAAAATTTTTAAAGGATGTGAAAATAGAAAATCCATACTTGATTGTAGGATTTCCAGGAATAGGATATGTAGCTAAATTTGCACTTGATTATATTATAGAGAAAATAAAAGCTGAAAAATTTGCTGAAATATATTCTTATTCATTTCCATCATTTATAATTGTAAAAAGTAATGGATTGGCTGAACCAATAAGAACTGAATTATTTTATTCAAATAATTTTATATTTGTTACTGGAAATGCTCAACCAATAACACCAGAAGGACAACATGAATTATCAGATTTTATAATAAGTGAATTAATGAAGAAATATAGAATATCAATGATTTATGCTATGGCAGCATATGTTGTAGAAGGAAGATCTGAAGAACCAAAAGTTTATGGAGTAGTAACAGATCCAATGTTAATGGATTTTTTAAAGAAATATGGAGTTTCTCCTATGAATGGAGGAAGTATATCAGGAGCTAATGGAATAATATTAACATATGCAAAAGAGATGGGAATTCCTGCTGTATGTCTATTAAGTGAAACTTTACCATATACTTATGGATATTATGCTGATGTAAAGGCTGCAAAAGCATTAGTAGAAGTAATTACATCAATAACAGGAATAAAAATTGATATGACAGATATAGAAGAAAAAGCAAAAGGATTTGAAATTGCATTGAGGAAATTTAAAGAAGCTGAAGAAACAACAATAAAAGAAGAAAGAGAGAAGGAATGGAAAAAAGATCTAACATATCTTTGGTAACAGAATATTAAACAACTCTTATTTTTTCTCCAACATTTGGTACAATAGTATTTATTCTAAATAATTTGTATATAGTTTCTGCTAAGCTTAAGCATTTAGATTCTTCTCCATGAACTATTACTATTTGTTTTGGTTTAACTGATAAATTATTTACAAATCTTAAAAGCTGTTTTCTATCACTATGACCTGAAAATCCATCTAATGCTTTTACATCCATTTTTACTTCTATAACATTAATTTTTCCAGAGGAATCCGTCAATGTTACTTCTCTTACACCACGAAGTATTGATCTGCCCAAAGTACCTTCAATTTGATAACTTACAAATATCATAGTATTTTTACTATCTGAAGCCAATAGTTTGAAATATTCTAAAGCAGGACCTCCTGTAAGCATTCCTGATGTTGCCATTATAATACATGGTCCTCCTTCAGCTATTTCAGGTCTAGCATTTTTATCATCAACACTTATAAATTGTTCAGATAAAAATGGATTTTCTCCTTTATGAAATATTCTATTTCTTAAATCACGAGCTAAATTCTCAGGATAAGCTGTATGAATTGCAGTAACTTCTTGAAGCATACCTTCAATATAAACTGGAACTTTTGGAATTGCTCCAAGTCTCATTGCTTCATCAATTACAAGCATTATTTCTTGAGCTCTTCCAACAGCAAGTACAGGTATTAGAACTTTTCCTCCTCTTTCTATTGTAGTTTTTATATATTCTAAGAATAATCTCTCTGTTTCCTCTCTTGATGGCATTACATCATTAGGAGCACCATAGGTGCTTTCCATTATTAATGTCTCAACTCTTGGAAATGATGAAGAAGCAGGTTCTAAAAGTCTTGTTTTAGCATATTTAAAATCACCAGTATAAACAATATTATGAAGACCTTCTCCTATATGCAAATGAACTATAGTCGAACCAAGTATATGTCCAGCATTATGAAATGTCAATCTAATATCAGGAGCTATATCTGTTACTTCTCCATAATCTAATGGAATTGTAGATAAAAGAGTTTTTTTAACTTCTTTTAATCCATATGGCATTGGCTTTCCTTCTTTTGTTGCTACATCAAGATAATCTAATTGAAGTAATGTCATTAAGTTTCTTGTTGGTTTTGTACAATATACTGGACCATTATATCCATATTTGAATAGAAAAGGAATAAAACCACAATGATCTAAATGAGCATGTGTAACTATAACAGCATCAAGTTCTTCTATATCTAATTCCTCAAGTAAAGGAAATTCATCAACTGTACTTGTAGGCTTAATACCACAATCAATTAATACCTTACTATTTGATGTTTCTACTAATATAGCTTGTCTTCCAACTTCTCTAAATCCTCCTAAAGCAGATATAGTAACAATTCCATTTTTATATAACATTGGTCTATGTATTCTCATACCAATATTTCTTAAGAATTTTAATCTGTATTCACTTTCTTTATCTAAAAAGTATATAGTTTGATCAATAATTTTTGATTTAAGAGGAGGAGCTCTTATAATATTAGGCCTCCATCCTGTACTACTAGCAATTTCTTTTAATGTAGAACCACTCTTTCCAATAACTAATCCAAGATTTTTTGCAAGAATCATTACTTCTCCAGTTTCCTCATCAAATTTTATATCTACTAGTTCTGCTTCTTTTGGTATTAGATTTTCTATAATAGTTTTTGCTTCTTCTTTTGTTTTTCTTGAGCTTGGATCTGCTCTTATTATAATTCTTTTCTTTATTTCATGAGCAATTTTCTTTATTAGCTCATTTTTTTCAATTACAGCACTTAAATTCTTTACATAAACAACTACAAAAGGCCCTTCATATTCTATTTTTGTAATATTTGCCTCCTGTGGAATCTCCTTTGTTATTATTTTCTTTATTTCAGATAGTGTATTTATCAATTAATTTACACCTTAAGATTTCAAAAGATTGGAAATTTCTTCATCACTGAGCTCTTTTATTCCTTCTTTTCTTAATATTAATATATCTATTCCTTCTCCACTTCCTGGATCTCTTTCCATAGCTGATTTTACAGCTTTAGCAATTACTGGAAGAGCTTCTTCTATTGTTGGATTTGTCTTTAATATAGCCTCTAATACTCCAATAGCATATGGAGTTCCTGAGCCTGTAGCTACAAATTTCTCCTCAGTTAATGTACCAAACCAATCCAATACATACATTTTTGGTTCATCTCCATCCATTCCAGCAATAATGAATTGAACAATATATGGATAATATCTTGAGCTGAATAATATATTAGAAGCTAATGTAGCAACTGCTCTTGTAGATATTGGTAATTTATGTGTTAATTTCATAAGATTTATTTGATATTTTAAATAGTCCATGATCATCTGTGCATCTGCTACAAGTCCTGCAATAGTTGCAGCTTTATTATCATCAAGTATGTATATTTTTCTCCCTCTTTTATGTGCTACATATATTCCTGAGGTTACTCTTCTATCTGTAGCTAATATAATACCATTTTTACATACTACTCCAATGGTTGTAGTTCCTTTAAACAATTTTTATATCCTCCAAAAACAGAAGTCTAACAATTAATGAAAATATTCATATATTTAAGGATGACGTATAAAATTGGGGGAGAGAAAATTCATGAAATTAATTTACCAAGATTTGTAATAATTGGCTCTGGTGTCTTAACAAAAATTAATGATATAATTAAGAGGATAAATAATGAAAGCAAATTATTAATATTATGTGGTGAAGGATTTACAAAAACAATAGCAGATAAAGTAGCAGAAAATCTAAAGGAATTTTCATTTGATGTATTTTCTGTAAAAGAATCTACATTTGAAGAAGTAAAAGAAGTTGAAGAAATGATAGAAAGGACAAAAGCAAAAATTGTAATAGGAGTAGGTGGAGGAAAAACAATTGATGTTGCTAAGCTTTCTTCTTTTAATAGAGGCATATCATTTATAAGTGTTCCTACATCTCCATCTCATGATGGAATTTCATCACCAATTGCCTCAATAAAAAAAGATAATGGATCTACTTCTATTATGGCTCATCCTCCAATTGCACTTATAGCAGATACAGATATAATAATAAAAACATCAAAAAGACATTTAGTAAGTGGTGTAGGAGACATTATTGCTAAATTTACAGCTGTAAGAGATTGGAGATTAGCACATAGACTTAAAGGAGAATATTATGGAGAATATTCAGCTTCTTTAGCATTAATGTCTGCAAAATTAGTTGCAAAAAATTCAGAACTTATTGCAAAAAATTCAGAAGCTGGTTTAAGGGTATTATTAGAGGCATTAATAAGTTGCGGTTATGCTATGTGTATTGCTGGAAGTAGTAGACCTTGTAGTGGGTCTGAGCATTTATTTGCTCATGCTTTAGAAAAAATTACAAAAGATAAAACATTTCATGGAGAGAGATGTGGAATAGGAACAATAATGATGATGTATTTACATGGTGGAAATTGGAAAAGAATAAAAGAAGTTTTAAAAAAAGTTGGAGCTCCTGTAACAGCAAAGGAATTAGGAGTTAGTAATGAAGATATAATTGAGGCATTAACAATTGCTCATACAATAAGACCTGAAAGATATACAATATTAGGAGAAAAAGGAATAACAAGAGAAGCTGCAATAAAAGTTGCAGAAGTTACTGGCGTAATTGAATAATAGGGTTTATTATGGAAAGAAGAGAAATAATAACATTATTAGGAAATGCAAAAAAAGGAATGAAATTTATTGCTATTAATCCACCAGATTTATGTAAATCATGTAAATTATTTAGTATATGTTTAGAAAGATTAGTACCAGGAAGAAAATATGAGGTAATAGAAGTAAGAGATAAACAACATTATTGTCAATTATCTAATGAAAAAATAAATGTAGTAAAAGTAATAGAAGAGCCGATAGAAATTGCTTTAAGAAAACAAATTGCTATAGAAGGAGCTATAATAAAATTCTCATGGAATGAATGTAATGAATTTAAATGTAAATTAAGAGAATTATGTAAGCCATTAGGATTGAATATAGGAGATAGAATAAAAATAATTAAAATATTAGAAGATCTTTCTGAAATGGCTTTTTGCGGAGAAGAAATAGTAAAGGTCAAAGCAATTATTATTTAGTTTGTTCTTTAGATTCTTCTTTTGGTTGTTCCTTTGGTTGTTCTTTAGGTTGCTCCTTTGGCTTTAAGTTATAAGTTTCTATGAATTGTACTGAAGTGAAATCTTTAAAGTATTTTCCAATATCTCTTACAATTCCTCTTTTAATATATTTTATATCATCCATTAAGAAGGTTTCTTCAGGCATTTCTATAGTAAGAATACTATCAATTTTTGAAATTATGAATTTTTCTTTTGGTACATTTCTAATCCTCATGTGTATTAATTCTCTTATTTTTTCTATAGTATCTGTAATTATTTTTCTTACTATTATTTTTGAAATTATGAATTTTCCAGATAGAGGATGATTAAAGTCAATTATTACTCTTCCACTTCCAACACTTCTTATTGTAGCTAATGCTCCATCTACATTAATTCTCATTCCTGGCCTTGGAGTTATTCCTTGTTTTGTTAATTCCCTAGCAGAAATAGTTTTTACTTTTGAAGGATCTCTTTCACCAAAGGCTTTTTCAGGAGGTATTTCAATAGTCTTTTCAGATCCTTCTTGCATATCAATTAAGGCTTCTTCTAGTCCTTTTATTACCCATCCTTCACCTACAATTATAAGTCTTGGTTCATAGATGACCTCTGGATTATATACATTAGCAGCTTTAGCTTCTTCTTCCATAGTTACATCAAATACTTCTCCAGTATCTTTTACTTTAAGTACATAGTCTACTAGTACAAAATCTCCATTTTTTATACTCATTTAAATACACCAATAGAGGAAAAACTAAATATGAGCTATAAAATTTTTTTGCTATGAAGGAAATAGAAATAAAAGCAAAAATTGAAGAAGATTTGAGTAATAAAATCATTGAAAATAATGGAGTTTTTTTAAGAGAGGTATTTCAAGAAGATATTTATTTTAATCATCCATGTAGAGATTTTAAGGAAAGTGATGAAGCTTTAAGATTGAGAAAAGAAAGAAATAATTTTATATTAACTTTTAAAGGAAGAAGAGAAGAAGGAAAAATAAAGAAAAGAGAAGAAATTGAGGCAAAAGTTGAAGAATCAATAATTGAGATATTAGAAAGACTTGGATTTAAAAAAGTATGTATAATAAGAAAGAAGAGAAAAGAGTTTTCCTTAGGAAATGTAAAAATTTTTATTGATGATGTAGAAAATCTTGGAAAATTTATAGAAATAGAAGGAAATGAAGAAGAAATTTTCAATATAATGAAAATACTTGGTATAAAAGAATATATAAAGGAAACATATCTTGAACTCATTATGAAATAGATTTTAATTCAACATTAATATTTTTCAGATCTATAATAGCATAATAACCTCGCATTACAGGACCTGGATTAAAGACTAAAGTATTTCCAATGATTTCTTTTCCTCTAGCTTCATGTATATGTCCACATTGATAAATTTTAGGGGAATATTGTAATACAAATTCTCTTAGTTTTTTACTTCCAACATGAATTTTATATCTTGTAAGATCTACAATAGATGCAAATGGAGGATTATGAGTTAATAAAATAGTAATTTCTCCACAAATTGCTTTTTTCAAATTATTGATTAATTCATCCTCACTTATTTCAAATAATGTATTAAAAGGTGTAAAAGTAGAACCTCCAGCACCTAATATAGTCATATCATTTATTTTTTCACATTTTGATTCTACACAAGTACCTTTTGATTCTATTCCATTTTTAAATTCCTTGGGATCACAATTTCCCAATATATAAAAATATGGAATTTTTATCTCATCAATAATATCTAATATATTTTTTAGATCATTATAATTTCCAAAATTTGTTATATCTCCTGAAATTGTTATAGCATCAATATTATTTTTATTTTCTAATAATATTTTTCTCAAATTATATTCATTTCCATGTATATCAGATAAAGCTAAAATTTTCATATTAGTTATAATTATTTATTAGTTTTTAAATTTTAATATTATAAAGTGATCAAATTGTGTCTTGCAATTCCTGCTAAAATTATTAAAATAAAAGGAGAAATTGCAGAAGTAGATATAGGTGGAATAAGAAAAGAAACATCTATTGCTTTAGTAAAAGATGTAAAAGAAGGAGATTATGTTTTAATACATACTGGATATGCTATAGCAAAAATAAATGAAGAAGAAGCAAAAGAGCTGATAGAATTATGGAAAATGATGAGCTATTGATCCAATTTAGAAATAGAGAAATAATTGGAAAAATTATAAGAAAAATAAGAGAAGAATCAAAAAATTTAGGAAGAATAAAAATAATGCATGTATGTGGAACTCATGAATGGACAATAACTCATTTTGGAATTAGAAGTCTATTACCTGAAAATATTGAAGTTATAGCAGGACCTGGATGTCCAGTTTGTGTAACACCAGCAAGTGAAATAGATGCTTTAGCAGAATTATCATTAAGAAATAATGTAATAATAACAACTTTTGGTGATATCTTTAGAGTGCCAGGAGTTAAAACTTCATTAATAGAAGCAAAGTCAATGGGAGGAGATATAAGAATTGTTTATAGTATGCTAGAAAGCATAGAAATTGCAAAAAAAGAAAATAAAAAAATAGTACATTTTTCTATTGGATTTGAAACAACAGCTCCTACAACTGCTATAGAAATATTAAAAGGACCACCAAAGAACTTTAGTGTATTTGTAACTCACAAGCTCATACCACCAGCCATGGAATTCCTATTAAAAACAGGACCTAGAATAGATGGATTCATTTGTCCTGGTCATGTTTCAACAATTATAGGAGTAAGACCTTATAGGAAAATTGCTGAAAAATATAAGAAACCAATGTGTATAGCAGGATTTGAGCCTTTAGATGTTATTATTGGAATATTAAATATTATAGAACAAATAAAAGAAGGCACATATTATGTTTATAATGAATATAGTAGAGCAGTAAAAGAAGAAGGAAATATAATTGCATTAGATACATTAGATAAGGTATTTGATATAAAAGATTCATGGTGGAGAGGAATAGGTTTAATTGAAAATTCTGGATTAAAATTAAAAAAAGAATATGAAGAATATGATGCAATTAAAATATTTGATATGAATATAAAACCAATAGATTATATGCCAGAGGGTTGTAGATGTGGAGATGTTCTTAAGGGAATTATAAGTCCAAATGAATGCCCTTTATTTGGAAAAATATGTAATCCAAATCATCCCATAGGTCCATGTATGGTAAGTTTTGAAGGTTCATGTTCTATTGCTTATAAATATGGAAAAAATATTACTTAAGATCTTTAATTATAGGTATGGCTTTACTTATTCCAATGCCAAGATTTATATTATAGCCAAGTTCATATAATGAAGCTTCTATAGATGATATTGTAGCAAGTACATTTCTTGCATTTATAATTCCAATATTTCCTATTCTAATTATTTTATCTTTTAATTCTCCAAAACCTGAGGCAACTGCTATTCCATATTTACTTAATAATAATTCTCTAAGCTTCTTTCCTGATATTCCATTTGGCATATTAATAGTTATTATTGTATTAGATCTACAATATTCCTTAGCAAAAAATGAAAGCCCCATGGAAGAAAATGCTGAATAATAAGCTTTTGAAGAAATTTTATGTCTCTCTATCCATTTTTCTAATCCATACTCAAGAATCATTTTAATAGCTTCGTCTAAAGCATAAAATAAATTAATAGCAGGAGTAAATGGAGTTTCTCTTTGTTTATCTCTATATTCTCTATATCTTATTAAATTAAAGTAATCACTTCTTGGTTTTGCTCTTTCTATCATTTTCCATGCATCTTTACTTACAGATATGAAAGCTAATCCTGGAGGTGCAGCAAGAGATTTTTGAGATCCTCCTATACATACATCTATATTCCATTTATCTACTGGAAGATCATCTCCTGCAAGAATTGATATTGCATCAACAATAGTTATCATACCATTATTTTTAGCAATTTCACATATTTTTGGTAGGTCTCTTACAGTAACCCCTGTAGATGTTTCATTATAAACAATACCTACTGCTTTTGCATCAGGATTTTTCCTTATAGCATCTTCTATATGTTCTAATAAAGGAGCATCGCCTAAATCAATTTTAATTTCAATAACATTACAACCATATGTTTTAAAAGCCTCAGAAAATCTTTCACTAAAAGTTCCAAATACAGGAACAATTATTTTTTCATTTGGTAAAAGAATATTACTTGCAGCACATTCTACTCCTCCAGTACCAGAGGATGTAAGTACAAAAACATCATTTTCTGTTTGAAATATTTTCTTTAGATTTTCTAATAATGAAATATAGAGTTTTCTGAATTCTTCTCCTCTATGATTTATTAATGGTTTAGACATTGCTGCATAAACTCTTTGTGAAACATTTGTTGGACCAGGCAACATTAGTAAATTATTTGTACCCATCATTACACCTCTTCAATTGGATTTTATATTTTAATTAAATTTTATATATAAACTTCTCGTTAAGAAATATTATGATTATAACATTAATAACAGATTTTGGAAGCCCATATAATGGAATTATTAAAGGAGTAATAAAGACAATAGCCCCAAATGTAGATATAATTGAAATAAGCTCAGATATTCCTCCATTTGATATAAAAAGTGGAGCTTTTGTTTTATATTCATCATATAAATTTTTTCCAAGAGGAACTATTCATATGGCAATAGTTGATCCTGGTGTTGGTTCTGAAAGAAAAGCCATTGCTATAAAGACAAAAAATTACTATTTTATAGGTCCAGATAATGGTATATTAATTCCAGCTGCAAAAGAAGATGGAATAATAGAAATAAGAGAGACAAAAATCTCATTACCTTATATATCATCAACATTTCATGGAAGAGATATATTTGCACCTACAGCAGCCTTTCTTGCAAAAGAGAATAATTTTGAAAAAATAGGAGAAAAAATTAATAAATTTAATGATTTGGAATTCTTTAAATCAATTAATAAGGATTTTATAGAATGTGAAGTAATATTCATAGATAGATTTGGAAATTTAGTATTAAGTATAAAAAATAGTGATATTGATTTAAGTAATAATAGACTATTATTAGAAAAAAATGGTAAAGAATATGAATTAAAATATGTTAATACATATGCCAATGCTAATAAAGGAGAATTATTAATTTTAAGAGGAAGTAGTGATTTTTATGAAATATCTATAAGAGAAGGAAGTGCTAAAGATTTTTTGAATATATCTGTAGGTAATAAAATTATAATAAAAGTG
>Ga0272445_1000213_pt1 | contig 57414 bp, 63 predicted proteins | sample YNPCB0031_FD_194404 | JGI IMG/M metagenome (GOLD analysis project Ga0272445, IMG submission 194404) | Hot spring sediment microbial communities from Yellowstone National Park, WY, United States - YNP-CB-003-1 | ecosystem: Environmental > Aquatic > Thermal springs > Hot (42-90C) > Sediment... | reverse complement strand
GCTGTCTCCGATGGCTCCTAGATGCTCCCTGTGAAGCCGATAGTACCCTTCTACATCACCTATCAATGACTGCTGTAGGAGTATCTTCATCTGCATCGGTACGCTCCCATCCTTCGTTAGAGTAAATGTACATATTGGTTGTACTGTTACAGATCAGGGGATTATAGAAGGTGAGGCATACAAAACTATACGTTACAGAGAGTTTCTCAAGACTAATGTGAAGATCTTCGTAGATATCGCTGTCAAACATGGTAAACCTCTATATGACGTGCCTATTATGCAGCTTGCAAGAGAGACCTACTATAGAGGCAGAGCTGATGCCTTAATAATTACTAGACCATACACAGGCGCTGAAGTAAGTATAGAAGACCTACTAAAAGGTAGAGAAGCAGTACCTGATGCATCTATAATTATTGGAAGCGGAGTGAATCCCTCCAATATAGGTACCCTATTAAAATATGCTGATGCTGCCATCGTAGGCACATATATAAAGAAGGATGGAATAGTTTGGAATCCGGTAGATCCTGAGAGAGTAAGACTTATAATGAAGGCCGTTAAAAAATTCCGATGACTATTCCATCAACTAGGTAATACTCTTCTTGAGTTTTATTGTTATGAGTAGTTTCCGATTATTGTTACAGTTGACGCATAATCTTCTATTGGCTTAATCCTCTATGTATCTGTATTGTTGTAGGGCTTCTCTGTCCTCTGTTTCAAATACTCGAGGAGACTCTCAGCAATACTCCTTCTACTAAACCTCTCATGTACATATTCTAACCCAATCTTCTTTAAAGCATATGGATACCATGGACCTCTATCGAACAACTATTAATGGCCTATTACTGTCTCATCTAATGCTACAGCCCTTCTAAACATCTTCTCAACAGAGAATATCCTGGAGAAGTTGTGGAACCATTTCCTAACTCTCTAGGAAGCATATGTTATACAGTATTTCTCATACATATCTCTAAGGCTTAGACCGTCAACATATAACATGACCGTGTAATCCTTCTACAAACACTATAACTATCATACCTAGATAGATTAGATATCATATCTTGTTATCTATTATATAATCGAGTACATGCATAGAATAAGGTAGAGAGAACGAGGCCATAGACGTAAAAAGAAAAGCTGATAAGTTTATTGGTAAATCCTTTTTCTGATGTCTATCTTGACTACTACCACTATTTTTTCTTGCTCATAAACCTTGAATAATGCTCTATAATTTCCTACACGTAGCCTGAAAGTGTCTGCTTCACCTGCAATCTTAACGATGTCAAGTCTGACCGCTGGAAAATCCTCAAGTTGCTTAACCTTGTCAATTATGCGCTGCCTATCTTCGATTTCTAGACTCTTTAAGAAATCATATGCTCTTTTATGGATGAGAACTCTAAACCTCATTAAGAGACTTCAACTCGTTAAAGCGTTTATTCCTAATAATTTCATCTGTCTCCTTCAACAACATGTACTCCTCAGTAGTTAAGAAAACATCTTCAAGAAACTCCCTTAACTCATCAAGCTTCTTCCCAATTTCTTCAACCTTCTCCAAAACAGCTTCGCCCAAAAAACCACCTGATAACTATGATTAGAAAAGCATCCATATAAACACTACTCTACAGACCTTTAACTCAAAGATGCAACAAGACAATTTTCACCCCTAACTGAAATATTTCTCTTAACAACTTTTAACATAGACGCTATTTTACGGAGAAACTAATGTTAAAGAAAACTCGTTGACAAGACTCCAAGAAATTGAGATAATCGTCGAGAGAAGAAGTACATTATAAACTTCGGTATGGGGAACGGAGTTGGGACTTTTCTTCAGATACTTAAAGTAGAGGGCTAGGAGACTCTATAATAATATAAATGCATGGAGGATCTATTCGATAGAAGACTATGCATCAACATAGCAACAATAGAAACCTACACATAATAATAAAAACCCAAAGAAAGGTATTACCTATTTGACAGAATCGATAAAATCAAGGGTAGCCTTAAGTTGACAGCCTTTAAGTTTCGAATAAAAACTTTAACTCGAAATGCAAATTCATAGTGTTTCTGGAGCCGTTTATTCCCGGCTAACTAGATTGGTTGAGCGAATTCTCTTGGATCCTTCTTTTTAATGCCGGGTACCTTTTCATAAATTATATCTGTAGATATTATTGTTCTATCTGGGTCTGAGAGCAGGGCTGTGGCAGCATAATAAGCATCGAATATTGAGCCTAGGTTGTACTCTAGCATTAACGTCACAGCTGTTAATACGATCTCTGTTGTTGCTGGAGTCCACTTAACATTTTCCATAGCCGTGAGAGCGGCTATCTTATCTAGGAGTGTTTCTAGGTCGATCCCTAGCTTAACAGCTATATAATAAAGTTCATGGAGGCTTTGACAGCTCGCGTATAACTCTATACCTCCTCTCTCAGCTTCTCTTAAGATTGCCTCAGCATAAGGTTTAAGCCAATCTTCTTCTTTTACATGAGCTAGGATTATATCAGTCTCTATCAGCAAGACTCTTCCTCCCTAATTTTTCTCCAACCTCTTCTAGCGCACGAGATTCTGCCAAAGCTCTCAGCTCTTCTCTACTCTTCTCTGTTCTTAACCATGAAGAACTGGCTTCTAGAGGTCTTGGAGGCACTCTTATAAGTATGACCCTTCTCCCAGCCGGCAAAACCAGGACCCTGTCCCCCGGCGAAAACATCTCTCTTGGTAACTTAATTCTCCCCCTGTCATCTGCTTTAACCACGTATCCCATTCTTTTACCCCAGATCAAGTTACTATCCCTAAAAATATAAGTATATCCCAATCGATACTATATTGTCTGGACAGGCTTTAAATACTATTGAGGGTGGTCATCCCCCAACGTAGGCAATTATAGGAAGCCCTCTCGGCTATTAACCCATATCTGGACACTACCTTCAGAACTATGGTTAAAGTAATGGTGGAGAGGATACTTTCAAAGGCTGCAGAGAAGAGAAGTCATAAGAGGTGAGAGTAAACATAAAGCATTAGTAAGAGCGATAAGGAGAACTAGAGGCCAAACTATGAGAAATGTAAACGCCTATGTTAAGCTAAATAATTTCTTGGGTAAATGGGGAAAGACTCAGATTCTTCTCGTCGTAATTAAGTAAAGTAAGACTAAATGCTAAATAATCATCATGAGATCTATATGGAAAACATCAAGCAATGCATTCTGTTCTTGAAAAACTCTCTATTCTAATTTACGTCAATTTCTGGAATTGTTTCCGACACTTTCGCAAAATGTGGACATCAATAAACGTTTAGATAAACTGTACACTACCTACTAGTATGCCTATTCAGGAGATTGAATAGCTTTTATTAACAGCATTATTCATCTTCGTAGTATTATTCATTTACAGAGTGGAGGAGTAGAGTAAGAAATTGGTGTTAGAAATGATGATTACTTGTTGAGCAATATCGTAGACCCTGAAGAGCATCTGATTAATCTTATTTAGAATCGAACAAGATAGAATTACAGAAAGTAAATACCATGATAAGATAATGGTTCTAGCGCCTGAGAAACATTTACAATCTGAGAACACGGCGTTTAGGTTCTCATCCCAGCACGCAAAAACTGAAATCTTAGGTTATCGGGCACCTCTGCGTTTACATGAGAGCATATAGGGAAAAGTAGGAGATATTTGGTCGTCTACCCTCTCAAATATGCGAAAACTGTTAGAGGTATATTAGACATAAAGATTAGAGAAGCTACCGATCTTTCTTAAGCCGTCCAGCATAAGGCAGAATGCTTTCTCAGAATCGGTTTCACCCACAGCTTATAAAACTTTGGATCCGGCATCCTCTCATTTATCGTTCCTTTAATCGATAATCTCATTAGGCGAAGAATACAACCACCCACCAAAGTGATCGATTGGATGGATATAAAAGATGGAATGCAAGTTTTAGATATAGGGCCTGATGTTGGTACTTTTACAGTTGAGGCATCAAGGCGATATTGATGTACAGTCGAATGTTGTTTCAAAGCTCAATTGAAAGCTTCGGCTAGAAGGGATAACAAATGTGAAAGCAATAGTAGCATCTGCTTATGAGCTTCTCCTTCCCGATAATAGTATTGACCGAGCCTTTAATATTGCAGTACTGGCTGAAATTCCTGATAGAAGAAAAGCCTTACTTGAGATCAAGCGAGTTTTGAAAGATGATGGTCTCTTAGCAATAGCTGAACCCTTAATCGATCTAGACTATCTCCGCAAAAACAACGATTGGTTGGTGCAGGGATGCAGGGTTTGAGTTGATCGGTAGCTATGGCAACGTTCTACATTAAGCGGCTCAACGATCTAAGCCGCCTTTTATTTATTTGGACTTAAAATGGTATGCCCGATGATGAATTTGTAAAATTCATAGAGGAACTAATAGAAGAGAGAGCGAGGATAAAAATTGAGTAGAGGGTTAGAAGAATTTGACCTAGACAAAATCTATAAATCTCTTAAACTTTCAAAAAAGCATGCTGTTAAAGCATATATCTCCAGAAAATTGTTCTCAAAATCAATGGTATCGATAGAGCTCTAGGAAATTGTCTTTAGGGCTTATGATGCTAGATTACAAGAATTAGATGGGTTCTAAGCAGGGAACCTTCGGGATCAGTTTATGTAAGAGGTACTACTACTTGTTTAGGAGAGAATATGCCAACTTTAAAGTACATCTTGACCGATTTTCATCTGCTGGGAACTGGAAGATTATCTGCCCTTCTGAATAGGTATTTGGTGCTACCGCCTGATGCCATGGTATTTCTTTATATTCTATTGCTTGCTCCCTAACCTCTGTAGTTACATCCCAAGACGATATGTACTCTAAATCCATAAGGTAGGCTTTTTCACAAGACCTTGCTTTATCTGTAACTAATACAAAGCTCAAAATCTCGGATGTATACTTTATTTCTTTCCCTAGATTCTTAATTCGTAGACCTATGATAATGACTTTTATACCTTCTTTAGGTTTATAGTAGCTATCATCTGATCTTATATAACTTGCTTCCTTAACGGAGCTAATTAGTATCTCCCAATCCATAACCTTTGTAGGCTCTCCTATCTGTATGAGTAGGCCTTCTTCGATAAGAGCTGGAGGTGTAGGACCAAACGTAGTTGTTGCTGTAACTATTTTCTCCGTTGTTACCGTAACAATTCTCTCTGTTGTTATTGTTGTCGTAATTGCTTGAGTAAATATTTGAGTAGCTTTTGGAGTATACCCAGCTCCATATCCGAGGAGTAGACCTAAGATGAAAACTGATATTAATGCTACTATTCACTTTCCCTTCCCTCCTCCTGACTTTCTACGGACCGCTTCATGAGCAGGCTCTGCTTCTCCTCCCATTCTTCTATCTACATGCGCTCCCGGAACTCGATGAGACATGGTGGCCCTTGCCGCCATAGTAGGCTTCTCAGCTTCTTCTATAGTTTTCTTAGCAAGTGTAAATTTCCATCTACAATCCATACATTCCCACTCACCCATATAGCCAATGATGTCACCGCTACCGCAACGAGGACATTTAACAGACATATCTTAACTCCTACAATACTCAACAGTTATATCTGAATCTATGTTATTAAGAATTTCCTAAGAAGCTTATACGTTACCGGAGACTCAGTAGGAAGAAGGTTCGGCTTAGATTATCCACTTATGTGTCCAAGTCTAAGTCATAGTATGGCTTGGACAACAGGGTATATAGCTGCAAAGAATGCTGTGGAGGAGAAACAGTCTTAACATCCTATTATCTCTAACTTATTTTTATGTTATCATCTAATTTATGCTTCTATGAAGGCTAATATGAGGAGGCATATATTCGGTACTCCTAGAGAAAATTTTCACTAGTTTATTAGAGATCAAATTCTCTCTTAAAGATTTACTTTTGTATCTTTCGATTAGTAAATTCTTAAAGAATACGCAAGATTAAAATGTTCAGCTCTCAAGTTGGAAGAAGCATATCAGCTTAACGAGAGCTTAACTTTTATAAATCAAAGTCAGGAAACTATTTTAATAGATTTTTATAATTTTATTTTTAGGTCCTAGTTTGTTCCTAGTTAAGAAATCTATGATTCTAATGGGAACATCTGTCACTATGTATGCAGTTCACCCAGAACCTGCTTATCCTCAGAAAGTGATTGAAGAAGCATTCGATGAATTTAAACGTATAGAGAAAATTATGAGTATATATGATGATGGGAGCGAAGTCTTTAAATTAAATAAGCAGGGCTTCCTAAACAATGCTAGCGAAGACCTAATATATGTATTAAAAGAGGCTGAGAAAATAAGCAGATTAACTCGAGGAGTATATGATGTATCCGTTCTTCCATTAATGGAATACCTAGAGGAGAGGTTTAGAGAAGATGGTTCAGCTGATGAGAAATTAAGTGATATAGTAGAATTAGTTGATTATTCATCTATTAGCGTATCTGGAGACACGGTGAGATTCCTGAAGAAGGGTATGAAGATTGTGCTTAATAGTATTGCTAAAGGATATGCAGTTGATTTAGCCTCGGATATTTTAAGGAGATACAATATTAGGCATGGAATGATTAATGCTGGGGGAGATATAAGAACTATTGGTGGAAAGACTGAGCAAGAACCGTGGAAAATCGCTATTAGAGACCCGTTCAACAAAGATAAACATGTCTGTATACTGAAACTGTTTAACGGTTCGGTGGCGACGAGCGGTGTTTATGAATATGAAACGATAAGGGGGAGTCATCTACATATTGTTAATCCTCTCAAGAAGACGGGAGAGTCTCGAGTTGTGAGTGCCACAGTTATTGCAGATAAATGCATAGTGGCAGATGCTCTAGCTACCAGCTTATGTGCAATAGAGCCAATTGAAGGCATACAATTAATTGAACAATTGGATGATATAGAAGCAATGTTAATCACGGACGAAAAGAGTATTTTAAAGACAAGTAGATTTGTAACTTATGAAGACGATTGAATCTCTGCTAATGCTTTTCTTACTAATTCTACTACTTGAGTAGAAGAGATCGTAGCACCAGATACAGCATCTATCCTTCCTTCAGGATATAATCCTATTTCTTCAATCGTTAATCCTATGAATTGGTTTTCAAACTCAGGCTCAATAATTTTTTCATTGTGTAGATGAATGTCTGGCTTCATCCTGTCTACATCGATTGCTTTGATTCTATAGTTTAAGTCAACTATGCCTGTAAGGATAAGCCTATCTGTTGGAGCATAGACTTTTTCATGGAAGCCATATCCAATTAACATTCCTTCTGCATTGTATACTTCATAATACACTATCTTTCCCTCCTTCATGACTGGAGAGAACTCGTATGCTTCTGGAAGTAGTTTCCTAAATCTCTCCGCGATCTCCGGCTCAATAGGTGGAGGCGCCTCGACTGCTTCAAACGTCTTCGATACCCCATTAACTTCTATAGTATGTCTACCGACTTCGTTGACAGTCGCCTTGAATACGACTAAGTCTGTTTCCCCGTCTAATAACGTGATCTGCTTCTCTCCTATGGGTTTACCATCTAGTAGCAGCTGCAGAGTAAAGGTATCTTCACGATAACCCGTATTAGTGACTTCAGTAGATATAGTGAAGGCTTTGCCCACCATCACTTCTGATGGCTCAATTATTATCTCTCCTACTTGGTATTTTGATGCTTGTAGTAGTGTTGAGAAAAGATATCCTAGAGATATCAAGGGTATCGTCCAGAGAAACATCTTAATCGTTTTACGTCTGTCTAACGATGTAGCCTCCTCGATTGCTTTTGGATGATATTGTTCAACCCACTTTCTGGTTACTCTACCATCTATGAACATCGCTTTTAGAGGCTGCCACTGTTCTCGGAAAACAATATTTAGTATGAAATGTATGGCAATGAATAACGTTAATACAATAAACACTATCCTATGTATTAGTCTAAGTATTTCATAGTCTAGAAAGAATATTCTCATCCACATTGCTAAGCCAGTAGCCCCAAGGACTGGAATACAGGTTACCACAACCCAGTAGAGTAGTTTCTCTCCAGGCACATGAAATCCGAGAATAGGCTTCGGAGCTTTAAGGAATTTATGCTTATAGTATTCTACCAGGCTCCTCAAATCTTTATACGTGAATAGTATACTAGACTTTGTTTTCCTTAAACCAAAACTGAGAACATGCAAAACTATGGCTACACTAATTAAGCCTGTAGTAACATATCGGTGGAGAATACGTCGTACACCTTCTCCACCGATATAATCAGTTATCCACCTAAACTGTCCACCAAGATCGAAGCCAAGAACTGTAAGCTGTAGCTGGGGAAGGCCTGAGATTATCGCTATTAAAATTCCTAATAAGTTAAGTAAATGGGTAATTCTGTCGATTATCTCCCAGCGCTCAACAAAATCAGTTGAAGACATGTTAAGGATTCTTTCGCAAGATAATATAAGCATAGTCTGATTCCATTATATACAGTATATATTCTCCTCTATTAAGCCTTAAATTATGGATAGAACAAAATTGTATCATGAGTAGCGAAAGTAGAGAGAACTCCGAAAAATCATCTAGGGTTTCTAGAAGAGTTTTCTTGTCTTCTAGTGCAGCTGGAGTAGCAGGAATAATAGTTGGTGGAATAATAGGCAGCCAAGCATTTCCTAGAGAAGTAAGAACAACTGAGACGAAAATTGAAACAACGACTTTAACGAAGCCGACAACTGTCACCCAGACATCAACAGTTACTACTACAATAATTGCCGAGCCTGCTATACTTACTCCCCCACCGCCAATACCTGATGAGAAAATAGCAGAGACGGTCAACGCAGACGTGGTTGTGGTAGGTGCGGGATTAGCTGGCTTGATGGCTGCTTATTCTGCTGGAGAAGAGGGCGCCGAGGTTGTCGTAATAGAGAAGCATAAGGGACCCAATGTTAGAGGAGCTCATATAAATCCTGGACCAGCTGGTAAGCTCTTCAAGGAAGCTGGAATTACAGTAGATTATGAAAAAGCAGTCCGTGAACAGATTGATATAATATCAGGTAACAAAGTTAACGAAGCCCTGGTTAGATTGTGGCTAGCTAATGCTTCAAAGATTGTAGACTTCATCGCTGACCTTGCTAGAGCTAATGGTATACCAGCACAAGTACTGAAACCAAAAACTTATCTAGAGGAGGCATGGAAAGATTGGCCGCGTCCTACATACAAATTCAGCAATGAAACAGATTTTGATGGGGTTGCACAGCTTGCGCCACTCTTGGAAAAGATAGCTAAGGATAAAGGAGCTAAATTCTATTATAACACAAGAGCTCTCCAGCTTATTAGAGAGAAGAACGGGCGAGTTACTGGAGTCATTGCTCAAGATGCCGAGGGCAGATATATCAAGTATAACGCTAGGAAAGCAGTCATACTCTGCACTGGAGACTACTCATCTAACAAAGATCTATTGAAGATTTGGGCTCCCCCGGAAGTTGCAAGACTAGCAGATCTACCCAATAGGATAATCTATCCAATGATTACCCCTACAAATACAGGAGACGGTCAATTAATGGGGGTATGGATAGGCGCAGCATTAGATGAGCAGCCGCACTGTCCGCTCTGCTATATAATGCCTGGAGGTGACGTAGGATTTGCAATAAGCGCACTAGCGGGTTTAGGCCCAGGTAAAGGCTATATGCTGATATGCAATCCGTTTCTGTTTGTTAATATGTTTGGTGAACGTTTCACTAATGAAGCTCTTCCATGGATGTGGGTTATTAATAGAGTTCTCCAACAACCTAAAGCAATGTATTGGGCCATACTGGATTCAACATGGGAAGAACAAGTTACAAAACATGGTGGTGGATACCGTAGAATTACTAACCCTGAACTAGGTAGAGAATTCTTGGATGGTGCTTTAAAGAGTGGTGCAGCAGTAACAGCGAATACATTGGGAGAGTTGGCGGAGAAGATGGGTGTTCCTGTTGAAACCTTTAAGAAAACAGTTGAGAGATACAACGAATTATGCAGAAAAGGAGTTGATGAAGAATTTGGTAAGCCATCTAGATACTTGGTGCCTGTTGAGAAACCACCCTACTATGCGATACAAGGTATTGCTGTGTTGTTGAACATGGTTGGAGGAGGGCTTAAAGTAAATACAAAGCTTCAAGTACTTGATAAAACAGGCAAACCTATACCTGGACTATATGCAGCAGGAAATGCTGCTGGAGACTTTTATGGACAATACTATTCATTAGTCGTAATCCCAGGCCTCAGCCATAGTAGAGCCGTAACATTCGGATACCTCGCAGGCAAAAACGCCGTGAAGACTTAAAACAAAATCGCATCCTGAACTACATCTCGATTTTTGAAGTACTTACTATTTTATAGAAATAGAAGTATAAACAGTATACAAATCCCATTCGCAACTTTAATACGTATCAATTTCAGAGGAACATCATGAACGATGTTTATCTTTACTATTTATTATCATTCTTGCAGAACAATGAGTTAAATAAATTCTTCTCATGTTTTCTTATGAGATAAATTGCTTCAGTTTCAAATTAAAATTATGGAATATCTTTGTGATATCTCTTGAATTCAAGAGATATCAAGAGATAAAGAATGTAGAATGTCCATTTTGTAAAAAAGAAACAGTAAAAGCGATTCGCTCTTAATCCATTTTGTGTTGGTGGGTTTAGGGTTTATTTTACGGTCTTTCTAACCGTTGTGGGATGCTGTCTGACCTTCTAGCTATATTTATGTCTGAGGCTTCTGCTGCTAGGCTTCTTAGAGAGGTTAGGTGGCCTAATGGTGTTAGGTGTATCTACTGTGGTTCTCTATCTATTATAGGTTGGGGATGGTATAGGCATGTATACAGGAGGTATAGATGTAAGAGCTGTTTAAAGACGTTCAACGATAAGAGTGGTACGGAGTTCGAATATTCAAGGATACCCCTGAATGAATACCTGTTCATAATATACCTCAGTGGATGCCATAATATACCCTTCTCGAGGGCCTCTATAGATGTTGAGCGTGGCTACGGCTCCGTATACAGGTCGTTCAGGAGGATAATGTATGCTGTAGAGAGGTATGTTAGATGCTCTATGAGGATGCTCTCAGATGCTGTTGAGATGGATGAAGTCTATGTAAATGCTGGTTTGAAGGGTAGGGGTAACCATGGCAGGATTATACTTCTTGGTAGGAGGCCTAGGTGTAGGGGTTTGAAGGCTGGAAGAGGGAGGGGTGGATGGGGTAAGGATGTTATCCCAGTATTCACAATCATAGGCCGTAGTGGGGGTGAGTTATACATACCTTCTAGGGATGTTAGGGGTGAGACTGTAGCTGCGATAGCATCAAGGCATATAGAAGCTGGATCTAAGGTCTACACGGACAACTTCCCATCATACAATGTACTACAAAGCATTGGATATAGGCATGAAGCTGTAAACCATTCATTGAGAGAGTATGCTAGGGGAGAAGTTCATATAAATAACTGTGAGAATAGGGCATCAATACTAAGACCATGGTTATCAGTACATAGGGGCATATCCAAGGACAACCTAAACACATACCTAAGCCTATTCCAGCTCCAGAGAAAAACAAACAAACTACCAACAATAGAGAAGATCAAACTAATAGTAAAGGTATAAAAACTCACCAACACAAAATGGATTAAGAGCGAAGCGATTTATTATCCACCTGTGCTACAAATTAGAAAGTCTAGGTCTACTGCAACTGGTACAAAAACAAAATTTTATCATACTAAAGAAAAAGTTGGAAGAGTTGAAAAAGCAAGGGCTTCCGACAGTTATTATAACTGAAATTCATCGCTAACTCAACATATAGAGCCCTAGTAACAATAGCATCAATAATAATACACCTAAGATATGGAATTTAGAGATGAGCTCTTTGCATATGAAAGTTTAAAAAATTAATTTCGTAGGAACTATATTGGAGATGTCTATGGTCAGGCTTTATGAATATCAAGGAAAACAGATCCTGAAAATGCATAACATCCCTATACCTGAGGGCTACATTGTTTCTAAACTTGATGATTTTCAAGAAGTAATTAAGAAGATTGGGGTTGGGAAAAGTCTTGCTATTAAGGCTCAAGTCCTTACTACAGGTAGACTTAAAGCTGGAGGTATGAAATTTGCATCAACAGTCGATGAGGCTGTATCTATAGCATCTGAAATGTTTGGTAAGATAATTAAAGGCATGAGTGTTGGAAAGATCGTCGTTGAAGAGAAGCTAGATGTTGATAGAGAATTCTATGTTAGTATTACGGTATCAGATTCTTATAAAATTAAAGGGTCTTTGCTTCTCTTTAGTACTGAGGGTGGTGTTGATATTGAAGAGGTGGCTGAGAAGTATCCAGAAAAAATATTGGCTATGCCTATAGGCTATATCAAAGGTATTGATGAAGAGGGGCTTGAGAAATCTCTTTTAGCATTAAATATAGCAAGCGATATAGTTAAACAATTAGTTAACATCATAGTGAAGCTTTATTATATGTTTAAGAAATATGATGCACATACAGTTGAAGTCAATCCTCTTGTTTTAACAAAGGATGATAGAATGGTTGCAGCTGACTGTAGAATAACTATAGATGATAATTCTGTATTTAGACATAGTGAGCTTGGCATACAAGTTCCACGTAATGTTGTACGGCCACTTACAGAATTTGAGAAAATTGCATGGAAGATAGAAGAAAATGATTATAGAGGTGTATGTTTCTTTATGCAGCTTGTAGATGATATATATGAGATAGCGAAGGGAGGCTACATAGCATTTCATGGTATAGGTGGAGGAGCATGTATGTTAGCAGCTGAGGCTCTTCTTAGACAAGGCTTTAAACTAGCAACATATCTCGATACTAGTGGGAATCCAACAGCATTTAAGATATATAGAGGTATGAAGGTTGCATTTTCACTACCAAGGATTGAGGGATATTGTTTGGCTGGAGCTGTAATAGCGAATCAAGAACAATGGTATCATGGATTTGCTATTGAACTCATCTCAAAATTCCGTATCTTAGGTGGATGATTATTGATGCTATTGTTACTAGGGCTCTATATGTTGATGCTAGCCTCTCATACCCTAATATTATCCTCCTGAATGATTTTAGCCATCCGAAGAATCTCTCCACAGCGCTTCTCATCTTCCTATATAGCTCGATACTGTATGGTCTAGGCTTCCTACCATTCCTAGGATTCACAGGTATGTTAGGCTCTATACCCATGGATTCTAAGCTTCTCCTTATGGGTTCCGTATCGTATGCTGAGTCTGCGTAGAGCTGCCCAGGCTTCCAATCCAGGTCTCCTATAAGCTCTAGAAGCCTTCTAGAGTCATGCTCATTCCCAGGCCCTATAACTATTCTTAGAGGCATGGAATCCCTGTCTACGCATACATGTATCTTAGTCCCCTTCCTATGCTTGAAACCATCATATCCTACTAGCTCCCCCCTTCTTAGCCTCGACAGTCGAGCTATCTACAGAAACCATTCCATGCTCTCTAATAGATGCTAACGCTCTGAATATCCTATACCATACCCCTTCATCCTGCCACTTCTTAAGCCTCCTCCAAGCAGTCTTATACGAGCCATACTCTAGAGGCATATCCATCCACCTACAGCCTGTGGTGAGGACGTAGAGTATGCCGTTCAAGACCATCCTATCATCAGTCCTAGGCCTACCAACCCTAGACCTGGGAGGAAGAAGAGGCTTAATCACCTCCCACTCATAATCACTAAGCTCACGAAACCCCATAAAGAAACCAAGAAAGAGAAGCTTAAATAGTTTTGAGATGAGTTCTCTATTTAATGATTCTAAATGGTGTTATGACCATGATGAGGGAGATGGTTGTGGTCTTAGACCTCTCAGAAGCTTCTGAAAAATATTAATAGCCATAGTCGTACATCCTATATATTCAACCCTTATTTTTGTATCTTCTTTTTCATACCTCTTATATAGGTAGTTTCTGTAGAGAGGGCTTACACCACCTTACTAGTAACATAGCCTTTACAGCAGAAAATACTACTGGTAACGTAAATTAAATGTATCTAAAATGTAACGTGTATCTAGAGGTAATTCTAGAAGATGCTTCTTATTTTTCTTTACAATAAACTTTTTATAAAAATCTTTTTAAGTATAAACGGGATTATAAGAGTGAGATGATAGATACAGTAGACCTGGTCGTGGTTGGTGCATTCTATGGTAGAGGAAGGAGAAGTGGGAAGTACGGTGCACTCCTCATGGCCGCTTACGACCCTGAGAGAGATGTATTCCCATCAGTTTGTAAAGTTGGAAGCGGATTCACAGATGAAGACCTAGAGAAACTACCAACAATCCTTGAGCAGTACAAGATTGCTCATAGACATGCAAGAGTCGAAACAGGCATGGAAGCAGATGTATGGTTTGAGCCAAAGCTCGTATTGGAGATTATAGGTGCGGAGATAACTCTAAGCCCAATACATCGTGCAGGATGGAATATCATAAAAGAAGATACAGGGCTAGCTATAAGGTTCCCAAGATTCACAGGCAAGTATAGATTTGATAAAGCTCCAGAAGATGCTACAACCATCAAAGAACTAGTACAGATGTATAATTCTCAATTAAAGAAGATAATCGAAACACCGACTAGTTAAGAAGATGTGAGAATATGTCAGAAGAAGAGAAAGAACAGGTAAAGAGTCTAGCAAGGATTAAAGAATATCTAGAGGAGAAGATTAACGAGCTAGAGAAAGAGTTAGGTCTTCTGAGACAGATAGTTGAATTAGTAGATAGAGAACTCGCTGAGAAAAGTTTTAAGAAGCCTAGCATACCTTCAGAAGCTAAAGAAGTTATTAGAGAAGCTCAAAGAGAAGTACCCGTTAAACCTGAGATACCTATTATACCCGAGGTCGAGGAAGGTAGAGTTAAGATTCTAAAATCTAAGACTGGCGATAACTTAGCAACAGTCTATATTTTACCGAATGAGTTGAGATTCATTATTAATCCAAGCATAAACGTTAGCTATGATATGAAGCCTTTCTCATCATTCCTAGTTAAGAAGGTTTTAGAAGCTATGGCTAAGATGGATTTAGAGAGGGTCGAGAAGGGTAGGCTCCCCCCAGGTCAGGAACTAAGCTATAACATAATCCAGGAAGGTGATAGAGTTAAAGAAATAGTGATAAGGAATTTTAGAGAAGAATACAGGCTTAGAGAGATAGTTAATGCTATTAGATGGACTCTAGAAACGATAATCGAGAAGCAGTCTACTCACCAATAATAGTCGCTATTATCTTTCTAGACCTAGGCCTAGTATCTAGCTCAACCAATACTACTTGCTGCCAAGTTCCAAGTATAGGTCTACCTTCTCCAATAGGTATAGATATGCTTGGACCAATAATTGAAGCTCTTACATGGCTATGCCCATTATAATCCCCCCATCTAAGATGATGCTTGTATTCAGCATTTCTAGGAGCAACTCTCTCTAACACATTAAATAAATCCTCTCTCAAACCCTCCTCGTATTCTATTGTTGTTAAAGCCACCGTAGAGCCTACGGCAAACAAGTGCAATACCCCCTCCTTTACACCGGACTTCTTTATTTGTTCTTCAATTTTCCCATTTAAATCTATTAGATCACCCTCTCCAGAGGTCTTAACATTTATCTCTCCACGGTAAACCTTCATGTCTTAAACCCCCTTTGAAGAGGTTTCTAGAGAACGTCATAAATATATCTAAGGGAATTAATCGTATACTTAGTGTCGATGGGTTGAGGAGTCGGCTACCGGATAACCGTGCAGAAGCTTTGTTACTTATGGTTGCTTTGACCGCAATACTGTTTAATGCTAACGTTCTCATAGTAAGTGCTGATCCTGATGTAACTGTAACGATAAAAACGATAGATAATGTACCGTTACCGAACGCCGTTGTCAAGGTAATAGAATCCAATAATGTAGTCTATCGTGGAAATACTGGTACAAACGGAAAAATATCGTTGACCGGGGTAAATCAAACAAAGGAGTATCGTCTTCTGGTAGAATATCCGGAAGGCTTCCCCGTTTATGAAAATCAAAGTTATGTAGCATCTACATTTACTGAAATAAAAGTAGGAGTATTGAGCAAATGGGTTCTAAGAGTTCTAGATAAGTTTGGCAGAGACCCCTTACCTAGCGTCGAGGTAAAGATTACTCATGAAGATGATGAAAAAATAGTTTATAAATCTCAAACAGATAAGGATGGTAAAGTACAATTCTCATACGTACCCCTGGGTAAAGATTCTGGTTCGGCAAACTACTTAGTCAACGTCACGTATGCTAATAGAAAATTTGAAAAAACCTTTACGTGCTCAGAAGAAACTAAGAGTATTGATGTTAAGCTTGACCTATATAGGGTTATAGTTAAGGTTTCTGATGTGATGGGTAGACCGGTTGGAGGTATTGTTACTGAGCTTAGAGAAGACCTGGAGGTTAGGTTGCTTCCTAGCGCAATATCGAATTCAACGGGTCACGCTGTATTGAAGCTTGTTCCAAATGGTGAATATTATCTTATTGCTAAGCTAGGAGAGTATGAAGTCTATCGCTCAGAAGAGAAAATTGTTAAAGTAATGAATGCTGACTGGGAAGCTTCCATAACTGCTCAAGTCGTAAGATTAAATATTACAGTATACGATTTTGATGGTGAAGCTATTATCTCAGGTCTTGGAGCTGAGCTCACAGGAGAGATAAGATACGGTAACAAGCTTGTATCAACAGCCTCAACGCTGGAGGGAGAATTAAGGTTCGGCTATGTACCTCTTGGAAGATTCAAGCTGAACGTTTTCATCGCTGGAATTAATGTTTATTCTCAAGAATATGAAATAAACGAGCAAACTGCTAAGGGAAGTATTAGAGCAAGATTCTTTGATGCTAAGTTAACAATCGATGGGTCTTCTCTCGTAAACTCAACTATAACTAGGTATCTAAAAGGAGTTTTAAAGAAAGATGTTCTAGAAATACCCTTAGACTTCTCGGATGGGTATATGTCTCTGGAAAATGTGCCTGCTTATAGTGGATACTTAGTTAAGCTTTACTACAGAGAATACGAGGTAGCAGAGACAAAGATCGATATCGCGAGAGAAGGAGAAGAAATATCTATGAAGATAAGAGGAAAGAATGTAACTATAAACACTCTAAACATGTATGACAAGCCTTTATCAGCTGAGATAAAAATTTACCTTGAAAATGGTGATGAATATTTCAAATTCAAGACTGATAATTCTGGTTTAGGAAAGATAGGTGAGCTCCTATCCATAAAATATAAATTCAAAGCATATATTATGGGTGTTGAATGCGGTGAAGTAGATGTCCAACCTCAAGCTTCAGAGTCATATACAATGAAGCTGAATGTTGGAAATGCCTACATTAAACTGTATGATAAAGACCGAGAATCAACTATCCCAGATGCATTGATAGAATTATATGTAGAAAAATCGAAAGCAAGCAGTATGACGAATTCTTCTGGGATTGCTTCCTTCGAGAATATACCCTATACAAGATACCTGTATAGAGTATACATGTATGGTTTTAAAGTTGGAGAAGGAGAAGCAAATATAGGCTTCGACAGGCAGATAGTAGAAGTAATTGCACATGGAATTTTAGATTTAAGATTAACTATCGTAGATAGTGAAAAACAACCAATAGACGGAGGGAAGATAATCATAACAGTCGGAGACAAAGAGATAACAGCAAATATAGATCAGAATGGTCAAGCTAGAATAACTAACCTTCCAAATACAACCCTTTATATCGGTAGCTTATACTACAAAGATGTAAAAGTAAAGACGGATACTCGTGAAATATATCTAGTTAGTGATGAAATGCCTATAACAATCAGTGCAAACATCTATACATTACAGGCTTCTGTAAAATTGAAAACGGGTGAATTAATGAAGTTTGGAGAAGTTAATATATATGTAGGTGGCAAGAAAACCTCAAGGATTACCCTCTCAGAGAACAACCCGTTTAGTGAGAGGCTTCCAGGAGGGGAATTAATGATAGAAGTAGTATTCAAGAATACTAAGGTTGCATCCAAGAGTTTCACATTAGATGCATCGAAAGAATTACCGATACAAGCTGATGTATACAGGTTTGTAAGCATTTTCTACAATACTCTTGGTGAAAGATTGAAGGGGCTGAGTCTAAGGCTGGAACGTGAGAATACTCTAATAGAAGAATTAGAAACGGATGAGAACGGAATGGTAGATACCTACTTACCCGGAGGGGACTATAAGATTAAAATAAGCTATGGTGATGATGAGTATAGTTCTTCTATTAAGATAAGCAATACAACTCAATTGAGCTTTATGCTTCCAATACAAGTATTTAATCCGATTATCATAATGTTCCTCCCACTAATAAATGCAGTAATAATCTCCCTATATTTCATAGGAAAGCTTAAAACTAGAAGTCCCCATCGAAAGAAGAAACCTATGAAAACGATTAGAAAAGTACTAAAGATATAGGGGGTGGATACATTGAAGAAGCTCAGTAAAATACTGGACCTCTTCATGTTTACGTTATTGATTATACTATTTGGATTGCTAATCTTTGCGATGATATATAGTGTTAGAGGGGAAGTCTTTCCAATACTTGTAGTAAAGAGTGGAAGTATGGAGCCAATCTTATCTAGAGGAGATGTAATCATTATACAGAGTGTCTCCCCTGAAAATATTAATGCAGACCCAGTAAATGGAGACATTATAGTCTTCTATAAACCTGGTACAAACGTATTAATTGTTCATAGAGCTATACAAAAAGTTAATGGGGGATTCATAACGAAGGGAGATGCAAATACCAGCTCAGACTATTTTTCACCAATCCCTCCTCAATACATAATTGGAAGATGGACTGGAATAAAAATTCCATACTGGACAGGTCTAGGATACCTCTCACTATTCCTTAGGGGTGAAATTTACCCACCATATGGGAAGATAGTTTTGATAGTCTTAATTATTCTAAATGTATTCCTGATCGTAAAAGATGTTGTTTCAAGAGTGAAGAAGAATTCTCGGAAAGAGAAGATAGTAGAATCTTAGAGTATTCGTCTATTACCGTCCCAGTAGCAGTCTTCTTTATAACTTTTAAAGAATACGCTATAGCATTAAATAGCTCTGAGAGGTCGAGACCTTGCTTTAGGTATGGCTCCACCTTACTAATATTGACAGCTAATTCAATTAATGCGTATGCTGCTCTACTATACGGCTCAATAACCCTAACCCCCCAATACGCTTTAACAACTAAGCAGTGAAAATCTACGGGGTCCACTTCATCATAGATACTCTCTACGGTAAACTCTATATATGCTTCAGCATTCCTCAGTCTAGGTGCATCTACTACCTCTGAATCCTCAATCTCTTCTCTAAGATACTTATCCTTATCTTTCATGAGATACTTAACGAAAACAGTTGGGTCTCGTGTGATATTCGCTACACCTGCAGGTCTTTCTATCAGATTCCTGTATGTTTTATTCTCCTTATAGATTCTAAGTAGAAATCTTGATAGGTTATTATCTATGAATCTCAAACCCATGGGTGCAGCATCTACTTTACCATCTCTAGATTTAGTTGTTAAGATAACTTCATAGACTATGTTTGGAGATATGTTGGGCAGAATATCTCTGATAGGCACGTATCCTATACTCATAACGTTATTAATCTATCCACAACATGTGTTTTAAGTTTACTCTAGTGAGAACATGTAGAATAGAAATTAAACCTTATTCTTTATTTATGGAACCCAACCCATTAAAAGTGTAACTGCAATAGAAGAAGCTAATAAGTCTGCGGTCGCACCTGGTCTTATTCTCCAGCTTCTCCTCATCTTTCTATCAAGCTCATATAATGCTTCTAATCCTCTACGGGTGCTTACGCCTCCAAAACTTAGAATTCTGGAGGCCATGTACGATATCTGGTTTGCTAGTGGTTTTCCACCTCTTCTTAATATATGTGTATCTGGGTATTTTGAGAGAAGTTCGAGGAAAGTTTGAGCAAGAGCTTCTCTCATAGGCATTTTCCTAATGTTTCTTATTAGCTTCATGGTTCCATACATTGTTCTAGGATACATTCTAACCCATTCATAAGCTACTATCTCCCTATCTATAAATGGGCTTAGAGCATGTAGAGGTTTCAGCTTATTTTTTCTTATTTCAATATACGTTTCATTTTTTAACACATCCATGAAAGGTATTCTACCCAAACCTCTCGGTGAGACAAGTCTTACAGCATTGAATATATGGACTGTATCCCTCCAATCCATTCCCGATAATATTATCTTCAAGTTCTTTTTGAGAGTTTTAAGTTTCACTGGTTTAGTTTCCGATAATGAAGATGCAGCTGCAATTGGAGATATTAATAATAGTGCTCCTAAATGCGTATTCCCCCCTTTCTGGTATAACATCATATTTCTAGCTCCTTCATAGATTACTTTCCCTAGACCTCTACCACGTCTTTTATAGCCAGCTTCTGCAGCATTCCTAAAGCAGGAATACAATGTTGAGGAAGATAAAAGGAAATGTTCAAATAATGTTTCTTTAAAATCATGGTATCTATCAACTAGCCCAGGCTTAGGTGTTGTAGATACTTCTAATAGTAGAGCTGATACACATCTAGAAGCTATCCAATCTAAATCTGTACTTAACACTGTTTACCTCACCATTTTATCCAGTATCTTAGGTATCGATTCTATGGTTGTAAGCCCAAATACCCTAAATTTTCTCAGTATATTCCAATATGTTAAATCAATATTACTTACTAATCCTTCCAAAAACTTTTTTAGGTAGATAGTCTTCTCTTCACCTTCATAATCCATGTCAAGTAGTAGTATTACATGGGCGGGTTTTAACATATTGATTTTTTCCATTAAGTCTTCTCGTGACCTATATACTATGATTGGTCCTTTAACACCTAAAGCTCTTAATGCTTTAAGGTCTTTCTCACCTTCAACGATTATTGGAGAACCATCTTCAGATTCTTTAATTATTCTTTTAATTATCTCTAAGAGTTCTTCGTATTCTTTAATGTATCTATGCTTCTTCGTAGATACCACCTCGTATATCCACTTCTATAGCCATCGGAAACATTATTCTTCCATTTATTAAGGTAGCTTACCTTCTAGAAGATGATGGATGCAATCTTTATGCTCTCATAGTTTAGGAAAAAGTGTCTCAAGAAAATGTAAGGTTTACCATTTTTTGACAGCTTATTCTACTCGAAAACAAATCTAGTAGCTCAAGAATGGATACGCTTGTATTACAAATCTTTTTTACATATGTAATTTCAACTAGGTCTCAGATTCGGAGGTGAGAACTGGATGAAGGTAGTAACAGTTCATCTTCCAGAAGCATACTTGGAAGCAATAGACGAGCTAGTCAGGAGAAAAATTTATCCGAATAGAGCTGAAGCAATTAGAATGGCTGTAAGAGACTTTATTCAATCGGAGGCAAATATAAGTGAATGATGAAATCTTTATTGACGCCGGTTTACTAAATGATGTAAAAATAACATTAATAGGTGTAGGAGGAGCTGGATGTAATACAGTTAATAGACTATCATATTTAAACCTCAGCAACGTTAAGCTGATAGCAGCAAATACCGATGCGCAACATCTAGAGATAATCAGAGCACCACATAAAATAATCCTCGGAAAAACCATAACAAAATTTAGGGGTGCAGGTGGAGACCCAGCTAAGGGGAGAGAAGCAGCTGAAGAATCCATAGATGAGATTAGAGAAGCACTCGAAGGCTCAGATATAGTATTCATCTCAGCTGGGCTAGGAGGAGGAACAGGTACTGGTGCTGCACCACTAATAGCTGAAGTAGCTAGAGAAGAAGGAGCAGTAGTTATAGGTTTCACAACTCTTCCATTCAAGTTTGAAGGAAATATTAGAAAGAGGATAGCTCTACAGGGCTTAGAAGATATGAGACGTAACTGTCACACTGTGATTGCAATAGATAATAATAAACTCTTAGAACTCTACCCTCAGTATAGTCTAAATAATGCTTTCGCAATAGCCGATGAAGTAATAAGTAATATGATCTTAAGCATCACTGAGTCTATACTCAAGCCTAGTTTAATTAACATAGACTATGCAGACTTTAAAACTATAATGATGAGAGGGAATCTAGCAGCTCTAGGTATAGGGATGTCTTCAACACCGAATAGAGCCGAGGAAGCAACTTTTAGTGCGCTGGAATGCCCTCTACTAGATGTAACATACGATGGCTTAACTGGAGCAATAATCCATGTAACGGGAGGAGAAGATATGAAGATTAGTGAAGCAGTTAGACCTGCTGAGATAGTTTCAGAATTAATGGGTGAAGAAGCCTTAGTAATATGGGGTGCAAGAATAGATAGCTCTCTAGATTCTAAGCTTCAAGTATCCCTGATCCTAACTGGTGTAAGTCGTAAAGAATCAGAAGCAGCGATAAAGCAAGCAGAGAAGGACGAAGCCTTTAACGATGAAGACTTAGATAAGATAATGGAAGAACTAGGTATAAAGAATCTCAGCTAAAACTCTTCCTTATTTCCTCCAATTTTTTTATTTTTTCTCTTATATCTCTTTCATCAATCTTCTTGAATAGTGGTTTAGGCTCCTTTATCCTGTGCCCTGGAAGAAGGGTCTTCTCAGCATCACTCCATCTTAATTCATTGATACTCTTATCTATGTTCAAGTATTCTAGTATTTTTTGAGATGTGAAAGGAAGGTACGGAGACATAATTACTGCTAATGCATGGATGACCTGGATGAGTACATATATCGTTCTCGGAGCTTCTTCAGGATTTCTCCAAGGAGATTTCTCGTTTAAATACTTATTACCTTCTTGAGCTAGACGGAGTATTTCTTTTAATCCATCTCTAAATTCGCATGATCCAATCTTCTGCTTGAGTTGCTCTACTATATTACAGCATGTATCAAGCATCTCTCTACTCCTTACATCTAGCTCTCCCGGGTCTGGAATAACCCCATTCATTCTTTCATACGTGAATGTTAATACACGATGTATAAAGTTGCCTAAAGTACCTATCAATTCTCCATTGATCTTGTCTGCGAAATCCTGCCACTTAAAATCCGTATCTCTTGTTTCAGGAGCAATTGCTACTGCATAGTACCTTATAATATCTGGTTCATATTCAGCTAATAAATCGTGAAGCCATATAACCCAGCCCCTGCTTGTTGAGAGCTTCTCTCCTTCCAGATTTACAAATTCATTCACTACTACATTGTATGGAAGGATGTATTCTCCATGAGCTATAAGTAGAGCTGGGAATAGAATAGTATGGAAGAAGAGATTATCTTTACCTATGAAACAGTATAGCTTTGTCTCATGATCCATCCAGAAATCTCTCCAAGCATCTGGACGATTTAAAACATTTTCAGCCCAATCTCTTGTCGCTGAGATATATCCAAGGAGGTTTTCAGCCCAATTATATATTACTTGCCCTTCTGAACCAGGGAAGGGAGCTGGAGGACCCCACTCATAATCTCTAGTAATATCTTTATCTCTCAATCCTTCTTTCTCTAACCATGAGATCGTTTTGTTATATGTTGCTTTCCTCCAATGTTTCTTATCTCTAACGTATTCTAGCACTTTAGGCGATAATGCACTAAGTTTAAGGAAGAAATGTATTTTTCTAATTATTTCAGGTTTGCCTCCACATAGAGTACATCTTGGGTCAAGTATCTCGAAAGACTCATACCATGACCCACATACTTCACATACATCTCCATACTGGTCTTGTGCTCCACATTTAGGGCATGTACCCTTCACGAATCTATCTGGTAAAACCATCTTGTCTTTAGGGCACCACCACTGCTTAATTTCTTTGGGATAAATATACCCTTTCTCCCAAAGTTTCTTATAAAATTCTCTAACAACTTCATAGTGTATAGGCTTACTAGTACGTGAAAAAATATCAAAGCTTATTCCAAGTCTCTCGAATACTTCTTTCTGTAATGGATAGTATTTGTCGCATAACTCCTTAGGCTTCATGTTCTGTTTGATAGCTTCTATTACAATGCTACTAGCATTCTCATCTGTACCGCATACGAATATAACTTCATCTCCAAGTAGTCTATGGAATCTGGCAAAAATATCAGCTGGTAAGTATGCTCCTGCAAGATGACCGAAGTGCCTTGGTGCATAAGAATAGGGGAGTGCCGCTGTAACTAAGTACTTTCCGAGAGCCCACCACCTCTATGATAATCTAGTTTAGCAGTTATATATTTAATATTCGTTTAACCTTCTTTTTGAGGATTTAAAGGTTCAAGCCTAGCTTCAACTTCTTCTGAAGATATCTCTGATTCAAGTAGTAGTCTAGCTTCAATTTCTTCTGCGAATTCTCTTGCAAGCTCTTTATCTACAGATATTTGTTCATCAACTAAATCTATTGGGAAAGGTATCCCAGTTACTATATTTGCATTCTTAAGAGTATAAGCTAATACAGTTTCAAAGTCTACTCCTTCCCCCAATTCTAGGCAAATAGGTGCAGCATATCTTGAAAGCCTAGCATGTATTCTAGGTCTGCTAGTTATTTCTCTTACAAGGTCTCCTCCATCTTCCTCTTTTAAATCTGTTTGAGAAGTAGGTGGGGATAAGTCTGTAGCTGTCTGTATCTTGAGCTTCTTGTTAACATAACTAAATGCATTCTTTTTATTTTCTTCTAAGGTATTCTCTTTCCTGATTACTCCTCTTCTAACCATTTCATTATACCATGTTACAAGGCTGCTATAGTGGAGGTAGGTCCATTCATCTTCCGCAATATCTCTGTAATCAAAGTATTTTCCAAAAGGCATTATTGAGCGGAGTATAGACCTATCATTCCTATTTAACGTAGATCCTCTATCCCAAGTCTTAGAGAGAATCCATCCATCTATTGCACATGTTCTAAGCCTTTTTATCACACCTACTGCTCTACCTGATTTAATAAGCTTTCTAGTTAAGTCTAATGTGTGTTTTACAAGCTCCCATCCACTTCCATATTCATCTATTCCAAGGCTTGCTAGATCCAATCTTTTTATCTCACTACACCTAGTTCTAAAACCATAAAATGAGCCATCAACAAGTAGCAGGTCAACATCGTATTTTTCAATACATCTTAAAGCCATCTCCCTCTCCTTAACTGTCATCAGAAGCGTAAGTATCTTTCTGGTTTGCTGTATCTCACCTATTTGATTAACCATTATGTATCCCCCTACCATGTTTTCATCATCTTTATCTGATATTATCTTACTGCCTTCAAATACCATATAGCATGCAGTATAGACTCCTATCCTATACCCCAATCTATCACTAAAGGTAGGTGAAGAAGAACCATCTACAGCTCCAATCCTTAAGTCTCTGCTCAAAACTTCGGGAATATCTTTAATCTTCAGCAAGCTAGCAATCCTTGAAATTTTCTCTCTTTCAGATTTAATCTCGTTAAAAGCTCTTACAGCTGCTTTCTCTGCGTATTCATAGAAATCTACTTGAAGCTTGAAAGGTAGCTTACTAAACGCTGAAGTCTTCTCTTCTTCAAAAATCTCAGCTCGCCTCCAACGCTAAATATAGATTACCCTCCTTATTAAACTTCTAAAAGCTGCGGGTTTATCTTCCATCCATTCTACTGTATCTGGAAGCTTATCAGTAAAGGAATAGGTGATGGGTTCATTCTCCCCAAGAAGTAGAAGTGTCCTTCTGGGAGAGTTAATAGAGTTTCTGGAGAGATGTAGTAGGATGCAGAAAGCTTCTGGGCTTCTTCTACATCTAATGGATGAATCCTCCCAATAAACTGTGTATTTAGATTTCTTCTTACAGCAGCGTTTAACCCAATCTCCCCAGCCATTCCTTGAGATAAAATTACTATCGATAAACCGTAGCTCCTACCTAAAGCGCATAGATCTATAATCATGTCTGTTGTATCTCTCTCCATCCCCCTCGGCTGCCATGGAGCGTATTGTGGTCCCTCATCAATTACCAAGGCAATATTCAGGGTCTGCTTCCTCTCCATTAATTTCTTCAAATATTTTGTTATAGCTGTAAACACTGCGAGTTTCTGTTCTTTGATCCCCTTACTCATGTCTATAATAACAATCCCTCTATCTTTTACTTTTGCAACTATCTCCCAAGGCTCTATCACCCCGATGAATCTCTCAAATTCTTCTTCAGTTATTGTTTCAAAAGATGATTCCAGCCTATTCAATTGAAGTGTCTTTGTATCTTCTTTCACCCCTGGGGAGCCCATTATTATCTGTCTAGCTTTCTGTAGAATTAGTTCACGGCTAACCGCTGGGTCTTTACCCCTCCAGTCTACTTGTCTTAGAGCTGTCTCAACAGCTGCTGCCACAGGATTCTCTTCTCTATCATAGTATCCAAAGTTTCTAGTTATAGTTCCGAAATATTTTACAACTGTCTGGTTATCTACTTTTATCTGATCTAGAGTTATTGTTGACTCAAAATATGGAGCATAATCGCTACCTTTCCAATCCATAACTATTACATCGTATCCAGCTCTCCTAAGTAAAGGTATAATCTCATATCTTGTTAGATAGCTTTTACCTGACCCAGTTACACCAAAGACTCCTATATGATAATTTATGTATTCTTTGAGGACTGGAACCTTCCAGTTTGGTTTCCCCCAGTAATGTCCTATGGATAATTCACTCTTTCCAAGATATTGCATAGGGCTATCTTCATCTGTAAATATCTCAACAGTTGATGTTGGAGCAATTATAATCCTATTTTGAGAGATACCGTTATCATTTATCTCTCCGATGACTTGAAGTTTAAAGAGGAAATATTCTTTTACACTGCTAGGGATTCTTCTACTCTTAGCATAAGCTACACCGGGTGTAAAGGTTCCTGTTCTTAAGCTCTCATTTATCCCTAATCCTCCTCTGCATACTGCTAATACACTCCCACCATTCTTATTCTTAATTAAGACTAGACTTTCATTCTTTACTTCCTTCTCCATTCCATCATACAGGACGACCGTAGCACTAGACTCACTCGCACCACTACATATTATGCCGATTGGGATGGGCATCTCGACTTTAACTATTTCATAGTTTCATAAAATGATTTCTATCTACCCTCTGGCCAAGAAAAGATTAATCTAAAAACGGGATAAACTTAAAAACAGCCTATACAGGGTAAGGAGAGAGGCTAAGAAGGCATGACTGTAGAAAGCTTCATAGAGTTACTTTACAACTCTCTTTTCTGGATCTCCATCTTAACTTTCATCTTGATTATAGCCTATATTCTTTATAAAGAGATTTCGAAGAAGTAAGATTTAACAATTGCATTGACGATTGCTACTAAGGAATTAAGCTTGTTAACACGGACTGATCAGAAGTTTGTAGAATCACTATTCAAGAGATACTACTTGGAGAAAGCTGACACAGTATATATTCCAGAGAGAATAAATGAGAGAGAATTCGGGTACTTTCCATTTGAAGAGAAAACCATGATTAGGCATTTATACATAGATTCTCCAGATAAACTGAGAGAATTCCTTATAAAGAATAACCCTCTCCACGTATATCATTCAGCAGCATTCTATAAGTATCCTAGTGCACCAATGGAGGAGAAAGAATGGATGGGGGCAGAACTAGCTTTCGATATAGATGCAGACCATCTCAAAACGCTCTGTAGAAGAGAACACGACTTTAAAGTATGCTCCAAATGTTTCACAGCTTATCCTAATCAAGCAGATAGATGTAGTAAGTGTGACGGTGTATTAATAGATATTGAATGGGTTTGTGAATCATGTTTAGAGGCAGCTAAACAGGAAACAATTAAGCTAATAGATTTTCTAGAGGGAGACCTAGGCTTTAAGAAGATTAGGATAACTTTCTCAGGTAATAGAGGCTACCACATCGTGATTATGGATGAAGAAGTCTTAGAACTTGGACAACTAGAAAGAAAAGAGATAGTAGATTACATTACTGGAACAGGTATCTCGTTAAGAGTAATGGGATTGATTGAAGATCCTAAAAAGGATAAAGCTACAAAGATAAGTGGACCAGATATCTCCGACCCAGGATGGAGAGGTAGAATAGCTAGAGCTTCAATCGAACTAGCGATAAGATCTAATGCTACTGAATTATCGGAGCTATTATCTATAGATTATATGTTGGCTCAGAAGTATGTTGATGTTCTGAGAAGGCACTCGGAAGAATGGAGTGAACGTTGTGCATGGGATACTCTTCCAAGAAGCGTGGTTGCGCTGTTAGGGAAAGCAGCAGCAAATTATGCTTCCGCAAAAATTGATGTCGTGGTTACCTCAGATATTCATAGATTAATTAGGCTTGCAAATACACTTAACGGTAAGTCAGGATTACTAGCTAAAACAATTAAGTTGAATGAACTTGAAGATTTTGACCCATTCCTTCAAGCTACCGTATTACCATACGATAGGACTGTTGAAGTACGTGTTCTAAGAGCTCCAAGATTTAAAATACTTGGAGAAGAATTTGGACCATATGAGGATATAGTTATTCGGCTACCAGTTGCCGTGGCCACATTTCTTATAGCTAAGAATGTAGCTACTCTCTCGAAACCAGCCACCAACTAACCTAAAGAAAATCACAAGGCTATAGTGGAGAAATAATTTTATTATCTGAGTAGTATTCTCAATTGTTGAGGATGTCAGGAGAAGTATCAATATATGAGCTTGTTTATGAGCTTTGGAGAATAGAAAACTCTATAGATGAGTTGGGTAAACTTCCAGAAGGATTCGAGGAAAAGCTAAGAGAATATTTCTCAAGATTGAAGAGTTATCTTAGAGTCTCGGATAAGATGATGATATCTACTAGTCTGAGAGAAGCTGAAGTAGATGCAGTAGCTAAACTTGTTCGATCATTATTCAAGATTAGGCTGGATAAGATTATTAGAGCAGCCCAGTCTGGTTCTTACCCTGAAACTATGTCTGGATTTGAAAAGAATATCTATATGTCACTCTACAGAATCCTAACAGAACATAGAAAGTATGTTGAATCAATAATCATGGCAACAGCATATAGTGGATGGAAAATCATTGAATCTAACTATGATGTAGTCTGTTTTCAGCAGGATTTCCCCCAAATTGTTGGAGAAGACTTAAAAACTTATGGTCCCTTCAAGAAAGGAGACATAGCTGTTCTACCAAAAGCTAACGCTCAAACTCTTATAGTTAAAGGCTTAGCGTACAGGATAACTGTCATGTCTCCAGAGCTTGAGGAGGGATAGAGAATATCTCTAAACCTTCTACCGAGACTATCAAGCTACTCAAGATTACCCGCTTAATCTGAGCTTGGAAGGGTGTATATATCTTAAGTAGATTCTTCTTAGGGTTGAACATTGTCAGTAAACCTATGCCTGAGAATGCATAGTTAACATCATATAGATGGCATAGTATCCCAGCTCTATATACTCTACAAATCTCTTCTAATCCTTCCTCGATTACTATGCCTTTATCTTCAGCAAATGACGCTAAGAGCTTATTTATAATATAAGAGACTCTATGAACTCTGTTTTCACCCGTGATGTATTCTAGTTCAATCCAGGAGATCGGAATTGTCCTTACAATCGACCTCCTCAGGAACCTCTCATACATCATCTCTCTAAGCTTCTTCCTAGCTTCCAGGCTTCTCTTCCTAACTGCGAGTGGTGGGGGGAGCTCTCTAATATCTATAGAGTGTTCTTTACAGTATTCTTCTAGTTCGGGAATAGTATCACCTATCATGACTAAGTGGGTTGGGTTAAAGATTTTCATTAATTCTTTCTTATGGTATATTGCTCCTTCACTATTTATCCAACCATCAACGTCTATTACAAGGTTCTGAATAGGATACTTAGTTATCAGATTACTGTAGAGTTTTTCTACAGATTTTATATGCCTATTCATTATGGGTGTAGGAGAAGTATATCCTACCGCCTCCATGTTTTCAGCTTTAACATATGATATGTCTGGCAACGGATTCTTCAAGTAAACATATCCAATAGTCGTAGGTGGGCAGATGCTCGACTGACCTACATCTAAATCCATGAAGATGCATGTTTTCTTCATGCTTATAATCATGTTCGCTCCAAGAGTAGCGAGAGAAGTTTTACCTGAATCTGACCCCCCCATAAACATTATAGTTAACCTATCCTGCCCAGCAATCTCTTGAACAGTCTTAAGCCATTCATCTGGTATAGTATTACCGTCTACTTCTTCAATTGATCCACCTTCTCCAAATGTATATTCAATCTTAGAATCTTCATATGCATATACTGGTCTAGATCTCCAGCTCCTAATCACGATCTGTTTCTTCTGAGGTAGAGGGCATCCCAGTATAGATGCTTTACCTTCTAGGAGCTTTATTGATGCTGGACCATTAACTATTAATGTCTTACCAGATTTTAAGTCGTAGACTGGCATTAGGTCTCACCCTTCTTAAACCTTGTCCTTCTTCTAAGCAGTAATAGTATAGCTGAATATTCATCTTTGCTTAAACCCTTCTCCCTAGGAATCAATCCTCTAGCTGTCCTAAATTCATCTATAACCTCGATCTTCAACCCTTCAATACTTCTAAGATACTTAGTCAACATCTCTAGAAATCTTGATAGTTCTTCTTGAGTTGTTGTTGAGCCCACCAGAATCATCTTCTCTTCTGCCTCCCTATGTCTATCTAGGAAAGCCTTTACATCCTCAAACATGCTCTCTTCATGAAAATACTTTGAAGTTCTTATAATCTTATCGTTTACTGAGTAGGCTACACCAATAGTCTTGCCTGGATCGATAGCTATCAGAATATTCTGGTATGATTCAACCCCATTCAAGACTTCTAAAACTCTTTCTATAAGTTCTTCCATGCTTCGATAATCTTCAAGGTATAGAGTCCTACGATTAACAGCATCTACTTGAAACTCGCTCCTCTTAGTTACTATTACATTAACTGATAGGGGAAGATTATCAATACTGACCGTATGAATAGTCTTTACACCCATCTTTGATATCGCCTCCCTGAATAAGCTTGCAAACTTCATGTCTAAAGTTACAAGCCCTACAATCCTCTCCATCCTACTATTATCTTAAAATAAGCGTTTAATAGGCTCTACCCTAATCTAAATATGGTGGTTTACGTGGGTCGTAGAAGGAGGAAGATTGTTAAGAAAAAGATTATAAAACCACCCCCAAAGATATTCTTATGCCCAATATGCAGTGTGGAGGCTGTAACTGTTCTCCATCAAAAAGGTGAAGAATACGCTGAAGTATTTTGTGCTAACTGTAAAACGAAAGTGAAGATTAGATGGTATCCAGCATACAGTGAAGTCGATGCATACTCTGAATTCTACGATATAGTAACCGGTAAGAAGAAGATTGAAATAGCTGCAGAAGCGCCTACTCCAAATCAAGAAAACACACCAAGCATAGAAGAAGAGAGCGTACATACACCAGACTATAATAACTTAGAAGAAACTGAAGAAGAACAGTTCAATAATGAGTCTTGAGCCTACGTTAATATTAAGCATAAGAAATATTTTTATGGATGAAAGTAAAAGATATTGGCAATGTCTTCATCAATTAGGTTGATCAAAGTTGGGAAGACGGAGAGCTATTTGCTGGAGAAGCTTGAGAAGGGACCAATACATATAACTCTACTAGATCCTGAGAGTATTTCGATAGATAGAGCTATTGAGATTGCGAGGATTGTGGAATCCAGTGGAAGCTCAGCGATTATGGTTGGAGGCTCAACAGTCTCTTCCCAGAATGAGATGGATGAATTCATAGCTACTTTAAAAAAGAATATTAACATACCAGTCATAATATTTCCAAATAATGTTCAAGCATTATCCAAGCATGCAGACGCTGTTTGGTATATGTCTCTCCTAAACTCCGTAGAATGGTATTATATCATCGGAGCACAGATGCAGGCTGCACCATTCATTAAGAAGCATCAAATAGAGGCAATACCTCTAGCATACATTGTCTTCAGGGGAGATACAGCTGTCTCCGCTATAGGCAGAGTCCTACCTATCCCTGATAATCATCCAGAAGTAGCAGTAGCATATGCACTAGCAGCCCAATACCTCGGATTTAGATTCGTATATCTAGAAGGAGGGTCCGGAGCATCCGAGCCTGTCCCCCCAAAAATTATCAAAGCTGTAAAATCTTCCATTAGCATCCCTTTAATCGTAGGAGGAGGGGTAAGAACAGTTGAGCAAGCTCAAAAAGTCTTAGAATCAGGTGCAGATATAATTGTAACTGGCACAATCGCAGAAGAAGACCCAGAAAAGCTAAAGAGGCTTATTGCTAAAGTAAATAGTTATAGAGTTTGTTAGAACTCCACTAGAGATCATAAACTCCTCGAATTTCTTAGGAAATCGTAATAATTATATTAAAGAGCTTAGCCTCTATAGAAGGTAGAGATTGAATTGTCTAAATATTTTGATAGAGTTTCTACAGGTGTCCCAAGGCTTGACCAGATGCTGGGTGGCGGGTTAATTAGAGGTAGAACATATCTTGTAACTGGTGAGACAGGTGTTGGCAAGACAATACTAAGTCTACAATTCATCTTGGAGGGTTTAAGACAGAATGAACATGCAATTTATGTATCTCTAGATGAAAGGATTGATGGAGTACTTAATGGAGCATTATCTCTTGGATGGGATTTATGGGAGTACATACAGATGGGGTTATTCCATCCATTTGAATTTAGGTTGTTTACATCAGATTTAAAGAGGTTTGGAAAAGAGAGCAGAGCATTCGTAGAAGCAATAGAGAAGATCGCACAGGGGAGATCAATCAGTAGGATCGTCTTAGACCCTATATCTGCACTAGCTTTAGGAGCAAGAGAAGAATTCATCGTAAGAGAATACTTGAGAGAGATTATAAATATGCTTGAAGAAAAAATGGGTGCAACAACACTTCTCACATGTGATGTACCAACAGCTTCAAAGAAATTAAGCAGATTCGGTTTCGAAGAATTCTTATCATCAGGAGTAATAGTTCTAGGTGTAGTAAGATTTAGAGGTAAGCTCTTGAAGACAATCTACGTAAGAAAGATGCGTTGGTCTATGGCTGACTCAGCAATATACACTTTTGAGATAAGACCGGGAGAAGGAATAGTCATAAAAGAACCACTCTCCGAACACATTGACACAGCATCACTAGAACTCTAGACTCCCATATAATGTCCTATCTCCTAATCTCTAATTTCTGATAGGAAATTATGTTAGATAATAAAATTTTAATAACATGGGGATAAGAAGATTTAATGTGGAGTCTGTGCAAGAACATGTTTACAAAAACCCATGTTGAAAACTTTTTAAGCCTTAGAAATGTTGACATAGAATTAAAGAAGACAAATATCTTCATAGGACCGAACACAAGCGGGAAAAGCAATATTGCAAAAGTTTTCCAACTAATAGCTAGAAATGCAAGAGATGGAATACCAGTTTTAGAAGGTTACAAGGAGTTTAAGGATATATCTTTTAGTTTTAACCCAGCCGCGAAAATAAATATCACGTTAGAAGTATCTATAAAAGGGGTCAAATGGAGGTATATCCTCGAATTATCTAAAGAGAAATATTCCGAGCATATATATAGGGCTGATGAACTAGTTATGAGACATGATGGTGACCTTGGCACGATATATATTCATGCTAAAGGTCATACAGCAATCGGGTCAACAGGGCAAGTCTTAGCTGCATACTATGGTAGAAACATTTACAAAAGTATACTGACCTCCCTACCCTTAGATATAGAGGCAGAAGGTCAATATTTAGCGTTTTGTTTAAAAAACATCTCTGCTCATTCGTTCAGCCCTACTTTTCTTCGTCTTGAAAATCCTGTTAATGAGAAACCTTTATTGAAATATCACGGGGAAAACCTGGCTCGCTACTTACTTTATCTGTATACAGAGAGACGGAAAGATTTCAGACGTATTGAAGAAACTCTACAGAGGATGGTTCCAGAAGTTGAGGAGATTACCCCACATATAGAAGGGACTAATGTTGAGATATGGATTAGGGTGAAAGGTTTAGATGAACCTTTGAAGCCTCATAATATCTCTGACGGTACTCTAAGGATTCTTGCGATGATCAGCGCTTTACATGGTGGGTTTAGTCTTGTGGTTTTAGAAGAACCTGAGAACTGTATACACCCTTATTTACTTGAGACCCTGATGGACTTAGTTAGAAATTCTCCATCTCAAGTTGTTATAACCACACACTCACCCTATCTATTAGATCACGCTAAACCAGAAGAAGTCTTCTTAGTAGAAAAAGAGGGCCTAGAAACTAAAGTGAAAATGTTATCCACTACCGAGGAGATGAACCGTGTGAAGTTGTTTTTAGAGGAAGGTGGTACATTAGGTGAAGCATGGTATTCTGGAATAATAGGTGGAATACCGTGAATTCCATTTTAGTAATAGTTGAAGGCACAACTGATATAGGTTTTATTGAAGGAATCACAGAGAGACTAAAAGTTACATGTAGAGTACATTTAATGAGGGGGAATAGACCAGAAAAAGCTAGCCGTATCCTAGTAGCTTTGCAGGGAGAATTTGAGAGAGCTATTGTACTCAAAGACCTTCATAGAGAAGGTAGGAATAGGGTTGCCCTCATACATAAGTTAACTGATAAGGCTAAACAGCTAGAGAAACAAGGATTAAGATTACATATTATTACTATTAAGTGGAGTATAGAATCATGGATTCTTGCAGGTCTATCGGTAAACAATCCAGAGGAGATTTTAGATCCAGAAGAAGAGCTTAAAAGATTAATGAAGATGAAAGGTGAGCAATTTATTAAAAGTCGTGAGCTCTACAGGAAATTAGCAAGAGAAATTGTGGACATCAAAAAAGCTATGATAAAGTCAGAAAGTTTTAGAAATTTCATAAAAATTCTTACCACTATAGAAGACTTCACTTAACGTCTATAGTTAATTCATAAACTGTAAATATTCTTGGGAAGATTCTCCTGTAGAAATTAAAATGAGCCAGTGTAATGGTTAAGCTGTGTTTTCCTGTGATCTATGATATAATTGTGGAGTAGGTTGGATATAGATAAATCATAGTCCGTTCACAATTAGAGTTGAGATGAGAGAATGGGTTTAACAATTTTAGAGAGGGAGGCCATAAAAAACAAGGTTATAGAGGTCTTGAAGAATGTTTATGATCCAGAGATTCCAGTAAACGTTTACGATTTAGGACTAATATATGGCATCAATGTAGATGAAGAAGGTAGAGTAAATATAGAGATGACTTTAACTGCTCCTGGATGCCCAATAGCTGGAATGGTCATAGCATCTACAGAATCAGCCATTAGGGAAAAAGTAACTGAAGCAAAAGAAGTCTACGTAAATCTTGTATGGGATCCTCCGTGGACACCCCTAAGAGTAACACCTGAGGGACGTGAAGCTCTAAAGAAACTATTAGGATACGATCTAGTAGAAGAGTGGATAAAAGCTACTTCTTAGAGTCAACATTCTCTAGAGTTTCATACTACTAGTATCCAGAGTACTTTGACGTACTCCTCTTAATGAGGATAAACAGAATACGGATATGGCCAAATCAAGGTAACCACCTCTAACATTTATCTCAACCACGTCTTTCATCAATCAAGGCAGCATCAGATATAATAACTTGGAGGACAGAATAAGCTTGGTAGATGATAGATAGAGTTCCCAGAGAATTAGCTCAATACTACGAAAATCTATTGGAGAAAATAAATCATCAAAAAAAGATAGCTATTGAAGCTAGGAAGAGAATATCTTCTCCAATACCTCAGATTGAGGTTCTCTTTGCAAAAGATCTCGCTGAGAGGGTTGAACTCTTAGTTGGGCCAAGAGGGGTAGCAGATAAGATAAGGAGATTATTCGGTAGAATCCCTTTGGAGAAGCTAGCCTTAAAGCTTGCAGAAGAAATCATCGAAGAACATGGAAGAGAGAAAGTTGATGGAGAAGTCATACTCCAAGCTATTAGAACATCTTTAGCAATACTTACACCACCATGTATAACGGCTGCTCCAACTGAGGGGGTAGTAGCTGTTAAGATAAAGAAGAACATGGATGGGTCGAGGTATCTAGCAGTATATTTTGCTGGACCGATAAGGTCTGCTGGAGGGACAGAGTTAGCAGCAGTTGTGGTTTTAGCAGATTACGTTAGAAGGATGGTAGGACTAGATAGGTACAAGCCAACCTACGAGGAGATAATGAGGTTCATTGAAGAATTAAGACTATATAAGAGGAAGGTCTCAAGATTTCAGTATAATGTTCCAGATAGTGTTATAGAATATATCTTGAAGAATCTACCAGTAGAAGTTACAGGGGTACCGACGGACAGGATACTTGTATCATCTTTCCGTAATCTTCCAAAAATTGAAACCAACTATCTAAGAGGAGGAGCACTCAGAGTTGTAAATGATGGGATTGCGGGTAGAGCCAAGAAGGTTTTAAAACTCGTAGAGAAGATAGGTCTAGATGGATGGGAGTGGATAAGAAGAGTTATAGAGATAATGGATTCAGATAAGAATGAGGATGAAGGATACTTCGATGAAGTAGTTGGTGGGAGACCGGTAATATCTCTCCCAGATAGATTTGGTGGATTAAGAATCAGGTACGGTAGAGCATCTTCAACGGGACTCGCATCAATAGGATTACACCCTATGACACTAGAGGTCCTCAATTGGTATATCGTCTCAGGGACACAGCTGAAACTTGATTACCCAGGGAAGGGAGGGGTAGTGGCTCCAGTAGACTATATTGAGCCTCCAGTAGTATTAACTGGAGATGGTGAGGTAGCAAGATTAGATAATTATTCAAAGTATGAGAGGATTAAAGATAAGATAGAGAAAATACTCTTCTTAGGAGATATATTGGTTTCCGTAGGTGATTTAATAGAGAATAATGTTAAGATTTATCCACCTGGATTCTGCGAAGAATGGTGGTGTGAAGAACTCCGTTTCAAAGTAGCTGAAAACATGGGAAAGATTAGTAGAGAACTCTATAATAGGATTCAGACTCTACTTGAAGACCCCTTTAATAACGTACCCAGCCTTAGAGAAGCAGTAATAATTAGTCTAAAATTTGGTGTTCCTCTCCATCCAAGGTATACCCCATTCTGGAAGAATATAACATTAAAAGATTTAGACGTCTTAAGAGAATGGTTAAAGAACTCAATAAAGAATATGACACATGAAAATGGAGAAGTATATCTACCGAGATCTGAGAAAGCAAAGGAGATACTAACTAGTATTCTCGTTGAACATAGAGTTAAAGTAGACAAGATAATCCTTTCAAGTGATTGGCTTAAAGCTCTCATAGTAATGCTTAGACCATTTACGCATGCTAAGTTAACCGGTGAAGATATCCTCGAAGCTTTATCCAAGCTTTCAGGGATAATTATCGAAGATAAAGCTGGAACATTTATAGGTGCTAGAATGGGTAGACCAGAGAAGGCTGCTCAAAGAGAGATGAGCCCACCTGTGAGTATTCTATTTCCAATAGGATCGAATGGTGGTCCATCTAGAGACTTAATAAACGCATTAAATAATAATGAGAAGGTTATCGTTGAGCTTGTTAAGAGACGATGTTCAAGTTGTGGTAGGAAGACCTGGACTCATAAATGTCCTGAATGTAGAATACCAACGGAAATAATTGGAGAATGTGGATCATGCGGTTTCGAGAAAAGATATGATGGAGAAGTAGTATGCGAGAAATGTGGAGGAACAATTGCTTACTATGAGAAATACGTAATAAATATGGCTGAGAAATTATATGAAGTATCTAGAGAGATTAATGATCCCTTACCGAGAAGGATTAAAGGGGTTAAAGGTTTAAACAGTCTAACGAAGACCCCTGAAGACTTAGCTAAGGGTATTCTCAGAGCCAAGCATGAACTCTACGTTTACAAAGATGGAACTATAAGATTCGATGTAACAAATGCTCCTTTAACCCATTTTAAACCAAGTCAGATAGGAGTATCAGTAGATAAGCTGAGAAAACTGGGATATACACATGATATATTTGGAGAACCACTTACTTCTCAAGAGCAGATTCTAGAATTGAGGATCCAAGATATAGTCATTCCTCGTAAAGCAGCAGAACATTTATTCAGAGTATCTAAGTTTATTGATGATGAACTTAAGAAGCTTGCTGGGATGGAGCCGTACTATAATTTCGAGAAGCCTGAAGATGTAGTAGGAGAATTAGTAGTAGTTTTATCTCCCCATACATATGCTGGATCAGTTGCAAGGGTAGTAGGTATAATTGATGGACTTGTATGTTTTGCTCATCCAGTACTTCATGCTGCAAAGAGGAGAGATTGTGATGGAGATGAAGATAGCATTATGCTTCTACTTGATACTTTAATCAATTTCTCAAGACTATATTTACCAAATAGAGTTGGTGGAAGAATGGATTCCCCGCTCTTAATTACTTCAATAGTTTATCCTGAAGAAGTTGATGAACAAGCTCATAACCTGGACATAGTTGATAGATATCCTCTAGAATTTTATAGAAAAGCTAAGAACGGTGCACATGTATCTACCATAACGAGGATTATCCCAACTATTAGGAATTATCTAGGAAGACCTGAAGCTTTTGCTGGATGTAGATTTACTCATCCCCAGAGCTCACTAATAACCATCGTAAAAGAGTCAGCTTATAAAAAACATTCATCTATGCTGGGGAAAATTATTGGGCAGATAGAAATTGCTGAAAGACTAGCTGGAGTAGATACTACTCTAATGGTGGAGAAGATAATGGAATCCCACCTACTTCCAGACATAGTAGGAAATGCTAGAGCATTCTTTACACAAGAGTTTAGATGCAAGAGATGCGGGTCAAAATATCGTAGACTTCCACTAAAAGGTAGATGCAATAATTGTGGGGCTGAAATAACACAGACAGTCTTCAGAGGAGCTATAGAAAAGTACGTTGAACTCACACAAGAACTTCTTGGAAAATATGTTAAAAATGAGTACCTGAGAGAACAAGCTCTCATAGCAATAGAAGGTATAAAGAAGATGTTTTCAAGAGAAGAATTAACTGAAGCATCTGGAAGACAGGTTTCTCTAGAGAAATTTATATAGGATGGCCAATCATGATAAGAATTATCAATAGGATTGACTAATCTTAGTATGGATGGCTGAGGTTAACCCGAGAGCATACTTAGCCAGGATAAAGAATGTTAAGAAAGGAGTAAATACAAGGTCTAAGATCCTTGAAGTAATAAAATCGAGACCGTTAACGCTTAAGAGTATAGCTGAGCAAGTCGGTAAGAGTAGTTCATCAATAAGAAGACACTTAAAGAATATGGAAGCTGAAGGAATAGTTAAATCTCAAAGATATAAAGGTAGAATTATCTGGATGACTACTGGTGTAGGTCAGAAAGCTATTGAAGAAGTATATTAGAAGAGTATGTTTGCAATTATAATCATAGCTATCATCAAAGCTGCAGCTATCAATACTAGCTCAGCTCTAATCTTTATACCTTTAATCTCTTCTTCAAAAAATCTTAGAAGACCTGCAGCTGATTGAGGCATAGGTGCTTCTCTTCTCCTTCTCCTAGCACTCACTTACGTCTCACCATTTGAAAACAGTAAAGACTCGCTAATAAACACTTCTATATTGTTAAAACAAACTAGTTGAATCCAATAGATAATTCAATCAGGTATTAGGTAGATCTAATAGAGAGTAGTTTGATATGCTTCAGAGATAAAATTTGCGTTTATCCCTCTACTTCTAAGACTTCGGGAAAACTCTCTGGCATACCCATAGATTGTGTAAACTTGTTTTGGTTTACTCTCCAAGATATACCTTATTAATCCATCATAATCTGAGTGCCCACTAAGCGGGAAAGACGCATTATAATTGGGATACCTATATCTTAGAGCCCATCCCGTGGCTACAGCCCATCGGGTCCTCCGGCTGGTAGGTAGCTCTTCTCTAAAGCTTGAAACATATACGCATTCTCCTTGCTTCAAAGTTTCTATGCCTTCAACTTTACTTATCGGAATATAATCAAGTGATATTCCGTATTCTCTGTATTTCTCAGATATTCTAGCTACTGGATTGCTTACAACTACGGGAATGTCTAAGTAGGTATTAACTATACGTATGATCTCTTGGCTCTTCCCTAGTGAGTAGACCTTGAATGCAGGTATCTCATCAGATGAGATAGTCTTGAGAATCCATTTAACGATATCAGCATATATCTTCTCTCTATTGGGGAATCTATAATATGGTAACCCATATGTTGACTCAATTATAAGTATATCAGATTCTATAGGTTTTGCGCCTCTATGTACTATAGTATCATATATATTAAGATCCCCTGTATAGACTATTCTTAATCCATCAGCATCAATTACGTATTGGGATGAGCCTAGAACATGACCAGAAGACTTCATTGAAATCTCTAATCCATCTCCAACCCTAAGCTTCCCCCCATACTTTAGAGTAGTCCACTCACCCCTCCTACCAATAGTATTCAAGATTGAAGCTGTTTCTTCACTCATTACAGCATTTTTCAAAGATAAGCTGTAAACATGGTCTAGGTGAGCATGGGAAATAAATTGGATGCTACTACCAATAGGCTTGGTATCAAAAACTAATCTTAAATCTTTAATCTCTAAAACGAGACCACTGCCTCCAGTAATTCTCAAGCCACCCAATCTATACTCCATTAACTACTTGGATGCTCTTAATATTTTCCCAACATATACTTTATTTAGTAGTTGTACCGAACAATTAGTAACCCCATGCTTAGTGGATTCATGAAAAATTTGAAAAAAGAAAACCATACATCGAAGTTAGCTTCACTCTACCCATACATAAAAGGGCTACCGGGTAGAGGAAACCTTAAAGGTTTAACCGTTATGTTCACTACTCTTACAATAATCTTAGTATCATTGATAGATTGGACGATAATATGGTTACCCGCTCTATCCTACTACTCAATAATTATGGTTAATTATCTGTTCTCCAAAGTTGGGAGAGGATTGGTAAATTTTAGGAGGCTTAATGGTTTAACAGTAATGGAGATGATGATCAATAGTGTTGGATTGACTATTATGCATCTATTTAATATGTTTACTAAGCTTCCAATAATTAGTCTTTCACTACTTTCATCTTTTACATCCTTAGCTACTTTACTTAGAGGTCTAGTGGTTAGAGTACTCGCCGAAGATGATTTATCTTTCTCATTAAGATACTCTATTACAATCTCAGTATTCCTGATTGCTCCATTCTTCGCTTCTAGTTTAAACAATCTTCTAGTACCAATGCTTATTGGGCAGATTACTGGGAACGTTCTATACACATTCTACTCTTCTGGTATTAACTACTTTTTTAGGATTCATGGACTAAAACCTATAAAACTCTTATCAGCAATGCTAGCTATTTTTCTTGATGGAAAGAAGGACTCCTTAGAGAATTTAGCTGAGAAACTCAACACTAGGTCTGATATTACTATTGACTGTCTTGTCTTTAGAGAAGCTGGGAGAAGAAACGTAGAAATAGCATTCATAATACCAACATTCCACCCTGGACCCTTCAGAGATTTTGGTAGTAGTATACTCCCATACTTGATTGAAGAGAAGCTTTCAAGTAAAGGTGTGAAAACAGTTATTGCAAGGGGGCTTTCAGATCATTCTAAGAACATCATATCTAGAAAGGATTGTGAATTCATAGCCGAACAAATTTCAAATAAAATAATTAATTGGGATTCTAACTATTCTAGGAGAATCGGCTTAACGAAGGTTTTAAAACATGGTTCCGCTACAGCTTCTCTAATACCAGTTGGCGATACAACACTCGTAGTTTTAACTCTTCACCCTAAAGGTATGGAAGATATACCACCCTTATTAATGGATGGAATAAAAAGAGATGATATAATCGTAGTCGATGCACATAATAGTTTCTCTGAAGATGTTAAAGAACTGGATGGAGATGGATTTAGAGATATTAGGAACGTATTGGCCATAGCTTCAGAAATAATAATTGAGAAGAATTCACAGATTCTAGCTGGATACGGTGAAAACATGATAGAAGGCTATGGTTTAGAAGATGGTATAGGTCCGCTAGGTATAAGAGTTTTAATATTCAAGAATGAGAATTATTCTACGGCTCTTATTGTTCTTGATAGTAATAATGCCGTACCAGAGATTCGAGAGAGAATACTTGAGGATGCTAAAAACCTAGGAATAGATTACTGTGAAGTCTTAACGACTGATACCCACATAGTTAACGGTATAAAGTTGGGGGGTAGAGGCTATCACCCCTTAGGGGAAGTTATACCCATAGAAGTAGTATCATCATCAGTAGTTCAAGCATTAAAGAGAGCTATGTTGAATCTCAAGGAGATGGAAGTCTCAAGAGTCTCAACTACTTTCAGAAGCGTTAAGGTAATGTCGAATGAATTCCTAGAAGAAGCATCAGAAAAAACATTCAAGTCTCTTAAACTCTTCTACATAACAACATTATTAACATTAATCACTTCAGGGTTAATTACTTTATCTTTATCTTTATTATGACAATCTTAAGTATAGAAAATTTTATTTCGCTGGACTTGGATCTAATTCAAGAGGCTTGAGAGTTTGGCTAAAGCCATGGTTATAGTAGGAAAGAAGCCTAAGATGAGATATGTTACAGCATGCATAACCTTATTTAATAAGGGTGAGAAAGAGATTCTGCTTAGAGCTAGGGGGAGAAGTATTACTAACTGTATTGATGTTGCTTTCCTACTTAAGAAGAGCTTCTATTCAAATCTAGAAATAAAGAACATAGCTATAGGATATGATGAAGCTGAATTAGATGGGAATAGGAGAAGATATGTAAGCTTTATTGAAATACTAATATCTAGATAGCTTAAAAGATGCGGATTCTCTATTGATCAATACGGAATCATCAAACAGCTAAACAGTTATAGAGTGAGATGAGAATGAATAATTGAGTGAAATGTCTGGAGGCAATAACAGAACATCTATGAGCATCTTTTCAGGAGAAGCTGTAGAGATATTAGAGAAAGCTTGTAAAATCTTTTCCCGTTCATTTCAGCCTCTATATCCCTTGATTGTTAAACAAGTAAGTGAAGGAACAGTAATAGACGTTAATGAGAATAAGTACATAGATTTTACATCTGGAGGAGGAAACCTACTACTAGGTGGGAACCACCCGAAAATTACTGAAGCTATCACAAGACTCATAGAGCAGAGGAACCTCTTCACTTTCCAGAAATCATATAGCAGAGACTTTGTAGAATTTATAGAAGAGCTATTAAGAATATCCCCTCTAAAAGGTGATGCGAGAGCATTAATAGTTGATTCTAGATCTGAAGCTGTAGAGGCTGCTATTAGAGTAGCTAGGCTATATACTGGGAGAAGATTAATAATAGGATTCACAGGTTCATATCATGGTTTAACTCTCGGAGCCCAATCTATATCAACCGATATACCTACTAGGTGGAAGAGATTTGAAGAAGCTCCAGGCTTCGTAAAAATCCCCTACCCAGATTGTTCAAGATGCTTCCTTCATCGTAAAAGAACCGAGTGTAGAATAGACTGCCTAGATTACCTTGAATATATGCTTACGCTTGGTATCCTAGAGAATACTGCTGCAATAATCCTACAACCATTGAGAAGCGATGGTGTCTCCCCTCCTGAAGAATATCTTAAGAATCTTAGAGATTTCTGTAAAGAAAATAAGATACTATTAGTCGTGGATGAATCAATATCTGCTCCTGCTAGAACAGGTAGATGGTTTACCCTAGATTACTACGATGTAGATACTGATTGTTTAATCTTAGCTTCACAAATCTCTCAAGGATACCCGATTGGAGTCTTTCTATCTAAGAGTAGATTACTCGACTTAGAACCAAATTATATTGAACCAGAAGTTGGAGGAAACATCCTTACAATAACTATAGCTTCAAGAGTCTTAGAGATATTGAAGAATGAAGGATTGATTGAACGTGCTGAAAGAATTGGTAGACTGATAAAGAAGAGGCTTGAAGAGCTTAGAGGAGAGCTTGAATTCATTTCTAGAATAAATGGAAGAGGAATGTATATAGGGTTTGAGCTATTGAAAGAAGATAAACCATCTAGAATCCTTGGAAGAGAGCTTGTAAAAGAATGTTTTAGAAGCGGGCTGCTACTCAAGATAGATAGAGAATCAACTATTGTAATATCTCCTTCACTGAATATAGGAGAAGAATTACTGGAGGAGGGTTTAGAGATCCTAGACGCTAAGCTAAGAGAATTGTACAGGGCTAGGACAAGATTCTAGTTTGCTATATTCTAGCGTGTTATCTCAAGCTTCTTTAATCTAATACCCTCTCTGTGGATAGCATAACTGCATTCTTTACAGACAAGCTTAAGAGTCTGCTTCTGAGTAGTCTTAGACTTCTTACGTTGGAGAGGATATTTCTGTCCACCGTATCCATGTAGTTCCCTCTCATGTCTACGTGCACCTGCAGCTAAAGCTCTATCCTTACCCTTCTTGTATAAAGTCACCTTATGCTCAGTATATCTACGGCATTTCGGGCAGTAAGTATTAATTGTTTCAGGGATTTTCATACTGAAAACAAATGTAAGTCGCTAATTATTAAATTATAATTTAATGTAACCTCTACTAGGTCATGTATGGTGGATTTGCTTATAGGCTCCAACGCTGGGCTTAGGTCCTTGGATACCTTCCTACAGCTGCTATGAAACTGGTACTCCAAGATAGCTCAAACCTTGACTTCCTTACTTTCTTATTACTGAATCCAGAGATGATTCTCATCTCTTACGGCTCTGATAAACTTTTCAAGAATAGCTTTAGCTTTAGGTTTCATCTCCTCGGGTAGATGGGGGTCGTTCTCCAATACTATTTTCTGCAGCCCAATCCTACTTTTAACCCAAGCATAGTCTTTCATTCGTAATGCATACTCAAGTTCTTTCTCAAGTGCTCTGAAATGAGCAGCATAAATAATAGACTTAGGTGAGTCTACGATTACCCGCGTATCAATCGTTCTCCCCATTTTCTTCAATTCATTTACTTCTACTACTTCATGAATTAAGAGATAGTCATTTCCTAGAACCTCCTTTAAAGTGATTGTATCGCCTGAGAAAATCTCTCCGGACATATAATCGAAGAATTCTTTAGCTGATAACTCTCCCACAAAATAATTAATGGATTCAAGCATCTTCTTAGCTATCTTAACTTTATTCTCAATTTCCGCTAACATCAACCTTACCCTTCGGCAACAGCTGTTTGTTCTTGCCAACTTTACTTAAGGTTTTCCTTTTTCATGTTTGAGGTGATTCTGTTTATTCTTTCCACTTTAACAAGCGTTAGAAGTTTATAAATCCAGTTACCCAGGTTCTATTGTGCTACCACTAAGAAATTCTTTACAAGCATTTATCGAAGGGATTAATTGGGCATCGTGGGGAGAAGAAACTTCCTGTTACCAACGATAATATTAGAAAGTTATCTACAATGGGTGTATTAAAGAAACTTGAAAAGATGAAGAAGTAAAAGCTTTGGAGCTGGAGTATCGCTCTATATCTCAACTCGAAGAGCTGTACTGGGTCATCTATGATTATAGGTACTCCGTCTAGCGCTTCTAATACATATTCTGGTGGTAGCATATCAATGCACACTATGTCTATGTTTTCCTCGGGAACTCCAAGAGCTTTTGCAGCATCCACTATTAGCTCTCCAAGCTTGTATAAGTCGCACTGCGGCTTCATAAGAACTGCTATATCATAGTCTCCCTTAAGGGTGTAGCCCTTCGTCCTACCTCCATAGAGAAAAGCAAGGACAACTCTACTGCTCAATGCACTCCTAAGCTTCTCAACCACCTCTGCAACATCCTCAATAGGGGGATCGGTAGGCTTTTCCTTAATACCCCTTAATACTGTAGATACTATTCTAGGTGCATCCACTTTTAAACGTTCTGCAAACTCATCAACTTTGCCTCTATTAACAGCGGCATAGGCATGCACAAGAACATTTCTTAAGCCGGCCATAGACTTCAGCAACTCGGCCTCATCATCGCCTACAACGCCAGATTCCCTCAAAGTATAGCCTATCTCTGAATATGCCTTTGGTCTCTCCCATCCAAGTGCAATGATAATCATTAGACATAGATCAAGAATTGACTGAATAATTAGTTGAACAAGCTTTTCAATACCTCTATAACTCTTCTCAGCTTCTAACTCTGTTACAAGCAATTCTACTAGGTTAGCCTGCCTCTAAACCCTCTCTAATACATCCATGAGTACACACCAATTAGCAACCCTACCTTTAATCACTATTAAAACTTGCTTAAATCTGAATTTTTTATACAGGATATGTAAGTCTTGCGTATTTTCTGTATATCGGCATTTCGTATATTAGATGGAGGAAGATTCTCGTTTCAATATAATCTCTCTTAGCCTCTTCTGCAAATTCATCATAATATCCAAAATGAAAAACTTCTTCTAATGTGAAGTATTCATTTTAAAATTAGACGTGTGCATAGGCTTCTACAAGTCTTCTCAATACTCTAAGTTGTTTCTCATGTTCTTCTCCTATTTCTTTTTCTTCAAATACTCTAAATTTCTCCATAATCTCTACTTGATATTCGACAGGAATATATTGGTCGGCCAAATTAAATAGAATATTATCTTCCTTCCAGATATGTTGTTCAAGAAGTGAAATGTAGTTTCTAGCATTTTCAATGAATTCCTCTAGAGCATTAGGAGAGCCACCTCTATATTCTTCAACTGCTTTATTCATAGCTTTAACATATCTCCTACCTTCTTCATGTTCCAATAACATAACACCTATAGGACCACCATATCGTGGTATACCAGCATTCTCTAGGGCTGGAAATAAAATACTTTCTTCTTTTCCATGATGACACTTATCTGCAAATATCCTGATAAAATTCAGTATATCTACCAAATCTTCAATGGAGACATTCTGCTCTAAAGCAGCTTTCTCAACAATCTTATTTAAAACTGATAGCATCTCTTTAATTTCTAAATGTTCATTCTTTAAAACATCCGTAGGCTTCATATACAATCTCAAATCCAGACCTAAACTTTTAAGATTTAAACCTCATATAATAACAAATTTTTAAGTGATCCAGAATCGATTCTTCTATTAAAGATACGTCCTTAGAATCTAAAGGGAATGTTTTCAGAGTATGTTAGAGTAGATCCGTAAATAGGTAGGATATAAATTCTATGAAGGCGTTTAATTTTTAGAAGTGGTGGTTATGTTATTAATTGAAAGAATCGTAGTCGGCCCATTAATGAGTAATGTATACCTCGTATTTGACAACATTACAGAAGAAGGAATATTGATAGATGCTGGAGATGATCCAGATAAGATAATCAAAATAATTGAAAAGAATAATGTTGAAGTAAAGAGGGTATACCTAACTCATGGGCACTTCGACCACGTATTAGCTATAAGAGAACTTAAAGATTACCTAGAATGCAGATTCTACATACATCAAGATGACCTACCAATACTCGAAAGAGCTGCAGAGTCCTGTAAGAAGCTACTGGGAAGAGAATGTAGTAATCCACCTAGTCCAGATGGATATGTTAAAGATGGGGATGAGATTACCATTGGAGAAAATAAAATTAAAGTATTGCATACGCCAGGTCATACACCTGGTAGCGTATCCTATTTAACGGATGATTCAGTATTCACAGGAGATACACTCTTCGCTGGAGCTATCGGTAGACATGACTTCCCTGGAGGAAGCTTAGATCAGCTCCTTAATTCACTAAATAAATTATTAAGCCTCCCAGATAATTACTCAGTATATCCTGGGCATGGCCCCTCAACAACTATTGGTGTAGAGAAAATCTATAATCCATTCATAGGTTTGAGGGGATTATATAGAGAAAGCAAGAAAAGATAGTATAAGTTTATATGATGAGAGAACAGGGAGAGAAGTGATGGGTCTCTCAAAATTATTGAGAAGATTTATTGTAATGCTTCTTGCAGGTATATGGTTATCTATTAACTGGAACCTCGTATATGATTATTCAGCGGTAATCGTTGCAGGCTTTCTAACATACTTACTATGTGAATTGTACTAGCTAGTAAACTATATGAATCCATGGTGTGGAGAGACTATTCTTGAGAAACATATCTTCACTTGAATTAAAACTGCATACTTCAGCTTTCATAATAGGTCTCGGATTATCTGCTCCAGCTTATTTTATCCCTATATTTCTCCAAGAACTAGGAGCAAGCTATACCCTAATCGGTATCATGGGGAGCATTAGGTCAACACCATACGCTCTTCTACCAATCTTTACAGGTTTTATCATGAGCAGATACGATATGAGGAAACTATACGTTCTCAGTTCAATTCTATCATTAATAGGCTTCACCCTCTTATCAATCTCTCAAAGCTATTTAGAGATAGGTTTGGCTAACTTTCTACTAGGTGTATCAATGGTATTCTATTGGCCTATAGCTGAATCCATTATTGCTGAATTCTTCCCAGAAGATTTGAGGTGGAAAGTATATTCTAGTTTTTCTGCTTCATGGTCTACAGCATACTTCATCGGACCCATAGTAGGAGGAGTATTAGCTGAGCTAGCTAACCTAAGAACTTTATTTAGTATTTCAGGAATTATATGTGGAGTAGCTGCACCGTTGATTTACCTTATGGGTGAGTTACGCCTAAAAAACATTGATAGGATAGGGTTTAAAGGAGGAAAATTAATCCATATGTGGTCTCTCTATGTTATGGTCTTTCTTTTTACGATCGGTATGGCATGTCTCATTCTTCTTGCCCCCTCATACTTCTATGAAGCTGGATGGAGCAACTTGATGGTTGGTACGGTCTTCACGGTGTTCGGAATGACCAGGACTATCGCGTATGTTCTATTAAGTAAGCTTAAAAAGATAGATGAAGCTAGAATCATGACTCTATCAATAACAATACAATCAATAGCGATATTCTTACTAATCTACACTCGTCCAGAAATAATATTTCCAATATTAGCTCTCGCAGGACTTATCAATGGAGCATACTTTGTCGCATCATTCAGCGTTATTAGTAAGAAAGTTCAGGCAGGATACAGAAGTATCTCAATTGGCTTTCTTGAGAGTATAATAGGATTAGGATTTATTATTGGACCAGCATTTACTGGTTTACTTCTAGACTATCTGAATGTATGGATAGCTTTCACTATAACATCTCTAGTAATCTTATCAGCTTTACCAATACTGTTTTTCTCTAAGAATATTAGGTAATTCTTCAGCTAAGACTACATACAGCTGTATTCTCTCTGACAAATCTATTAAACACTACTTCAGCAATAACCTTACATTCATTAGCAATATATCCGAGAGCCCATGAGATATACCTAGCTGATGGAAGTATTCTTGGGTCGCCTGTTAATGCTAAGCTCGTTCTACTTAATCTAATATTCTCATCAATTTCCTTAATTACTTCATCAGCTATATTAATATCGAGACTGAAGAAAGCCTTCATACACTTATCAAATATTTCTTGTACTTTGTCTGCTATCCTACGTAGTTCTACCGATATATTCTTATCAAGCCATAATCCTCTCCTCTTCAAGTTTAAGCATTCATGTGAAACATCATAGATGTAGTCTGCAATTTCTTCAAGCGATTTAACAGTTATCCTTGCGCCTACTACATAGAGTGGGCTATCTATCCCAAGTACTCTTCCAAGTTCTCTTCTTCTAAGATAAGTGAAGAGTAGTCTCACTATGAGAAAGTATAATTCATCTATTCTTTCTTCTTGTTTCTCGATATTCTTTATTATGCTTTCATCACCCATGCTTATTAAGTCTGATAGCTGACTGAGCATTGATGAGACCATTACTTGTAATCTCTTTAATAATCCTTCAATAGGGAATCTACCAGGGTCTATGAAACTCTGAATTAATATGCTCTGAGGGTTATGTTCTACGATCTCAAAAGCTGGCAACCTATCAATAGTCTTTGATATTTCATCAGTCTGCTCTATTGTAAAGCCTTTCATAGATTGTATTCTAACAGCATCATACCCTTGAACATAGCATCCAATTATCATTCTAGCGAGCTGAATAGAGGAAGCACATAATTCAGCATTTATAGTTGCAGTTAATTCTTTCTGCATTTTGACTGGAGGTTGAATCTTCAAAGAACCATCTGGCTCCTCAATAATGGCTAGCATGTCACCTCTCTTCAACCCCTTCTCAACAACCCATTGCTTAGGAAGGGTTATACTATAGGTTCCCTCGCCTACCTGCTGTATCCTCCTATACTGTTCGCTTACCTCCATGTCCGCCCGCCTATATACACCTATATACATCTATTAGATAAAATTTAAGAGCCTCTAGAAAGAGTCTTATAGTGGGAGGCGAGAGTAGGATGTTATTAGAACAACCGAAAATGTCTTTAAGGAGGAGCTACGCAAACGGCTATAAATACTGTTCAAGATGCAGGGTCTATTACCTAACAGACAGTGTAAGATGCCCTTATTGTGGAATACTCTTAAGGAACTCACCGAGAAAAAAGAAATCTCTTAGAAATACGAAGGTTGTTAAAGTCCCACCTGAAATCGAGAAAGAGTCTAGCAAAGTAGAAGTAGCTGTAAAAACAACATAAGAGTAGGTCTCAACTAATAAGCTCTAGAAATCGTTGAAGGACGCGGATAAACCCACTAATAAATCTTCAACGATTTATATATAGATTCTATTACTTATTTTATTCGTGGCTTATGGCATGGTTAGCCAGGAATACATCGTAGAGCTTGCAAGCAAGTTAGTCAGAATTAATAGTGAAAATCCTCCTGGGAGAGAATTTGATGCTGCAAGTTTTGTAGCAGATGAATTAGCGAAAATAGGTATGAAGACGGTGATAGATAAATTTGAAGATTCAAGAGCTAACGTAGTTGGAGTGTGCGGAGAAGAAAACCAGCATCCTTCAATAATGTTGAATACTCACTTAGATACCGTCCCAGCAGGAGATAGAGAAAAATGGAGTTTCCCACCCTTTAGCGGTGAAGTAAGAGAAAACAGAATATGTGGTAGAGGAGCAGTAGATGCTAAAGGAGTCCTAGCCTCATTCCTTGGAGCATTGAAAGAACTAGCTGATAAAGGTTGGCCTATAAAAGGAAGAGTAGTTTTAGCTGCTGTAGCAGATGAAGAAGTGGAAGGTAAAGGTACTAAGAAGTTGGTTGCAAGGGGTTTAAGAACAGATTATGCAATAGTTGGAGAACCTACATCGCTTAATGTATGTATAGCTCATAAAGGAAGAGTAGTAGTTCAAGTAGATTTTCATGGACGGTCAGCACATGCAAGTAAACCATCTAGAGGTAGGAATGCAATATACTATGCATCTAAATTTGTAGAAAAAATCCAGAAAATGAAATTTACAGAAAAGCATAACCTTTTGGAGCATCCAACATGTACTGTTACATTAATTAGAGGTGGAGTTAAAGATAACATAATCCCAGATAATTGTACAGTAACCTTAGACCTAAGAATACTCCCCTCAATGAAGCTTAACCAGACACTAAAGAAACTTAAAAACCTCATAGAGAAGGATGTATCTAAAAAAGATTATCATATAAGGATAGTAAACTATGTCCCACCTGCAGAGACATCTCCTAGCAATGCCTTAGTGAAGACAGCACTGGATACAGTAACCGAGGTAATAGGTAAGAAGATAGGGGTAAGAGGCTTCCCAGCTACCTGTGATATGAGTTTCCTAGTTAATCAAGCAAGAATACCTACTATTATTCTAGGTCCAGGGAGAATAGAAGATGCACACGTAGTAGATGAATCTATAAGTGTAAGCGAGCTAGTTAAAGCTTCACAGATATACCTAAGGATATTAGAAAAGATTCTTTCCTAAATAATTGTTGTTAATACTAGTTTACGATTAATCATTTGTGAAAGTCTACGTTCTACGCCTTGCAGCATTAATAACCTTGGAGAAGTCTCGTATTCTTGCTTGAATACCGTATCTATCTTCCCTAAACCTCATGTGTAGATATATCTTGAAGAGGAGTATCCAGTCTCTTTTAAGATTTAATCCGCTAGTTAATCCTCTCCGAATAAATTCAAACACAGTAACGTATGGTTTAAACATCTTTAGGATAGCTTTCCTATATCTTTCAAAACTATCTAGATTCTTAACAAGTGTTTCTGCAGAATATAAGCTTGGAATTATTCCCTCGCCTAGCATTGGGTAGACTGTTCCAATCGACTCACCTACCCCAACGATGTTCCCGAAATAGAATGGTTGACAGTAAAGTGGAGGAGTAATCCTAACAGGTCTACCAATCTTCATCAAGATCTCTCCTTCATATTTCTTTACGAATTCATCAAGTACTCTACAGTGTCTCTTAAAGTAGTCACCTGCACCAACATTATACATATTTCCACCTAGCGGGAAGTACCATAGATATCCTGAAAGCTCCCTAAACGGCTTAATATAGAAATCATCAAAAGGAGGGTTGTTAAATTTTACACGATATTCTACTGTTGGGATAAAATAATCATTTCTCACTTTTGGTAGGAGAGACCTATTGAATCCAGTCGAATCTATGATTAAGTCATATCCATCAAGAACTGATGAGACTCTCATACCGAATCTTACCTTACAATCTTTTATCAAGTCTTCTTCAAACTTTTTCTTATCGAAAGTGCAGAGCCCCCTCAATCTTATATAGTGAAGCTCTCTACCAAGGTCTACTATCATCTCTCTACCAGTATGTAATATGTATTCTTCAAAATTCAATCCAGCCTTCTTTGCAAAATCCTTCATAACATTCCTAGAAGTGCCCCAAGCACATATAGGGAAATACCTAGAACGGTCAAACATTTCGAATCCTTCAATATTATGTTCATCTCTAAGTCTTGATAGAAGATACGACCCCGCTACCCCAACACCTACAACAGCGATCTTCAAGCTAGAAAATATTAAAATAATCGAAATTTAAACTCTAATAAACTAAAACAATGTGAAAAAGTAAAATAGAGAGACACTATCTGGGAGAATGCAGATAACGATTAAATCCAACCAATAAATGTATAAAGAGTAGGGCCCGTAGCTCAGCCTGGTAGAGCAGCGGGCTCATAACCCGTTGGTCGTGGGTTCGAATCCCACCGGGCCCATGCCGTTATACTTAATATAATAGATGCTGCTATACGTTCTAAGTGTAACGAATCCTGGTGATTTGTAATGAAGCTCTCCAGTCCTGTGATTAAGTTTGCCGGATTACTCTTGGGGCTGGTCATACTGTCAAATCTATTGAGTTTAGATAATCTCCAGATGTTTTCCCTGCTCATATTGGGAAGCATGATCGGGGCAACATTGATGTTTTGGAGATATAGAGTCTTGTTCGCATTCATTGCTCTGTCCTTTATGTTAGGCGTAGGCCTGATAGAAGTTAAGCTGATAAAAGACTTCGCTCAACTCGATACTATTCTTTTCCTAGCATCTATGATGGTTATAGTTGGATATCTTGAAGAAAAAAGATTCTTTGAAGTATTAATGGATAGATTGGTCGAGGTTATTGGAGATAAACCTACTCTAGTCATGATATTCTTCTTGGTTATGTCTGCTCTTCTCGCTGCATTAGTAGATGAAGTTACATCTATCTTGATAATGATCGCAATAATCTTAGACTATACTTCGAGATACAATATCAACCCTGTACCTTTCGTCATCATGTCCGTATTTGCAACGAATATAGGAAGCTCAGCAACCGTTGTAGGAAACCCCGTAGGAGTAATGATAGCTTTTAATGCAAAACTAAGCTTTATAGAATTTCTGAGGTGGGCTACACCGATTGCTATAGCTTCTCTCTTTCTAACCTTAATTATCGTCCGTATTGTATTCAAGAATGAGATAGCGAAATTGGAGAAGGCTGTATTAGATGAGAGAGGAAAGAGTAAGAAAATAGAAGAGGTTGTTAGAGAGGTACCCGACATCCGTATACCCACATTAATCTTTCTAGCAACAATACTTGGCTTAGTCTTTCATACACCACTAGAAGAATTGCTCGGACTGGAAAAGAACTCTATGCTTCTAGGAGTTCCATTCTTTTTCGCTGGGATAGTACTCTTTTTTGAGAAGGAGCATGCACGAGAAATAGTGGAGAGAAGGATTGATTGGTGGACGCTACTCTTTTTCTTGATATTCTTTGCAAGCGTAGGCACATTGAAACATGTTGGAACAGTAAATGTACTAGCTGAAATAATCTATAATTCTACGGGCGGATCCTTAGAATATATTATGTCAACTATAATTTTTGCTGGAGGGATTATGACAGCTTTCATGGATAATGTTTTAGCAGTTGCTACGTGGATACCCATAATACATACAATTGGAGAATTTGGGGTAAACATTTACCCACTTTGGTGGACACTATTATTCACTGGAACTTTCTGGGGAAACCTAACGTTAATTGGGAGTACAGCAAACATAATTGCGATAGGAGCTTTAGAAAGAAGAGTCGGAGTACATCTTACTCTAAAGTACTGGATACCCTATGGGGCCGCTGTAACTTTTCCAACAATCGGGCTTGCAGCACTCCTTATATTAATCCAGCTGCCGATGATGATAGCTTAATCTCCTTTAATACAAGCAATAATCAAGGGGCGGTCATTTCTTAAGGTAATCCAAATCTCAAAACCATGTTTTATCAAGGTTGTAATAACATCGCCATAAGGAAAGCGTACCGGATCTATAACTTCTATACTAAAACCCCCATACTCTGTATTCACTATAGCAGTCCCCGAAACTATTAACTCGATACTTTCTCTTATATCGTGAACAGTTTGAACCTGCTTCTCGCTTAATGATACTGGATTACCAATACCAGGACTTTGAGCGCATTCTTTACTCTTTCCTTTCAACCCTCTAAGATATTTCACAAGCATCTAATAAGCCTTTACTCTTTTATTAATGAAGATGCAAACCAAACAATAAACATTATTATAAATTAGTAGGATAGTTTCCGGATAAGCATTTTTATCCGCCCCCTGTCCTCGTGGCTTGGTAGTATATTGTGAATAGGTTTAGGAATAGTTTGAGGTTTGTTATTCCCTGTATGTGGTTTCTTGCGCTTAGCTTGTAGTGGAATACCGTCGTCCTCTCCTTTAGGTATCTGAAGAATCTCTCAACCATATTCCTCATACCAAACCTCTCATACCTATACTCTAACCCAAGCCTCTCAAATGCCCACCTATACCATGGACCCCCATCAACCAATACCAACGGCTTGTTTATACACATTCTAAGGGCCTTCTTGAGGAATGCTAATGCGTTTAGGCTACTCCTGCAGTACGACGCCTCCAGAGCCAGCAATTCCTTAGAATCCACGTCTACAGCAGACCATACATATACATGAACTCCTTTAACAGATAACTTCGTCTCATCTATAGCTATACACCTCCTATACCTAGGCTCCCTAGCAATCTTAATTATAGATACTTTCCTAGCAAGATCATGTACAGTGGACTTGCTTATAGGCTCCAAAACCATGCTAAGAACTTTGGAAACCCTCCTACAATTACCATGGAACATGTAATCCAAGACAGCTAAGTCCTTGATCTCCCTACTTTCTTATTACGCATAAAACAGATAGAAACCAAGGCTACAACATACATACAAACAAGACATAACAACCAGCCTTTAAATATAACACCTTATCCGGACATCATCAATTAGTAGATAATTCTTTTGATGATTCTATTATTCACAGTTTCCTATTACTTAACGTAAGAAAACTTTGATGCTCCTGTTTATCGCATTTCTCTAAGTCAATAAGCTCGTGAAACGGCTCCTTTGCGAATGGCTTGACATCATTCAAATATTGGAAATGTTTATCTTATCAAGGATTGAATATTTTGCAGAGGTCTCCAGTATGGATCTTGCAAGTATTATTAAGGGTAGGAGATCTATAAGGGACTTTCAAGATAAAGAAATACCTGAAGAGCATCTCTTAGCTATTCTTGAAGCTGGGATATGGGCACCTTCTGGAAGTAATATTCAGCCTTGGGAGTTTGTACTTGTCAATGACTCCATATTAATCAAGAAGATTAAGCTTTTATCCCCAGGGTTGTACGGTATGCCGAAGATATTGATAATACTATGCATGAACAAAAAGAGGTCTGGGAGAGCTGGAAGGCAGGGGCCAAGCTTAGCAATCATGGACATCTCGATGGCTGCTCAAAACATGATGTTAATGGCTTACTCACTAGGGATAGGGTCCTGTCCAATAGCATCCTTCAATAAATCAGGCTTAAAAGAATTACTTGATATACCTGAAGAAGTCGACCCAGTATTGATGATTAGTCTAGGCTACCCTAGCAGTTGGCCTCATCCACCTGAGAGAAGACCACTAGAAGAGGTGGTGCATGTAAATGCCTATGGAAAACATCTTAGAAGATGAACACTTCCAGCTACTAGCTTTCCTACTAACATCTGCCAGAGGATGCATTGATGAACCTCCAATCTACGGCCCCCTCAGATTGATTGATGCAGCTGACAAACTCATAAGCATAATAGTAAAAAAGTATGGGAGACAATTAACAGAACTCCAAGAGATAAGAAGGAAGATAGAAAAAGCTAGAAACCTAGTCCTAACAAACGAAGAAGAATTCACTAAGACTTTAGATGAGCTTGTAAGAAGTCTTTCAAAAATAATCAAGAAAGCATAATAGAATGCGTTGAGCATTAGGTGAGATTGACACGTATACTTAACAATTCTCTAGCTACCTGAATACTATTAACCTAGCCTTCTTTATTACATACGTAAATCATTAAAGAATGAGGAAAAACATGTTATTTATGGCTTATTGGGAACTCAACCCTCAGAAAGATATTAGAGAAGTAGGGAAAGTAGCAGCTGAATTAAGAAAGTCTGGAAAATGGCCTGTTGATGGAGTGAAGATTGTATCATGGTATATGACGCCGAGTACTCCCTTCTGGGGTACTATAGTCTATGAAGCTGAAAATGAAGAATCCGTATTCAAGAATCTACTAGCTTGGCTAAACGCTATGCCAGGCATATTCACTACCTACAAGATCGCGCCAGTACTACCAGTAGAGAAAGCAATACCTCTAGCACTCTTGTAACCGAAGAGTGCAACCATCTTTTTTTACCAAAAGAATACATAATTTGTTTTTAGAGTTTAGAATCGGTTTTTAAGCAAGCTCTCTACCACTTCACTACTCGGGACAAAACGCCGTAAATTTTTTAAGCATGTGTTTAAAAATACGAGAACAAGTAGTTCAGATAAGAATGAATAAACAACAAAGTAGATCTTTAACGTTCGAAAGTTTTGAGATGACGCAATCATATAGGAAAATGTGTCAATATTTGAGATTTTTACATGGGTTTATAGTAGACATGAACAAGAGCCTACAAACCTGCATATCCTCTCAGAACCATTCAAACATAATCCAAAATACTCTAATGGAGAATTAGAGGAACCATACTCGACCTACTTATGAAAATTCACATACATAAAAA
>Ga0272445_1000212_pt1 | contig 57458 bp, 46 predicted proteins | sample YNPCB0031_FD_194404 | JGI IMG/M metagenome (GOLD analysis project Ga0272445, IMG submission 194404) | Hot spring sediment microbial communities from Yellowstone National Park, WY, United States - YNP-CB-003-1 | ecosystem: Environmental > Aquatic > Thermal springs > Hot (42-90C) > Sediment... | reverse complement strand
CGACACTTATGCCCATCGCTTTTCACCACCTTGGAGTTTTGAACGCGCCCGCAGATAAATCATGCCATGAAAGGGGTGACATGTTGCTGCTGCCCACTTTAATCCCAAACACCACTCAACCCATGAGACTTTCCAGCGTTTCCATCACTCTGGGCAAATCTAACACGGAGAAGACCTCTTGTCGTTTTAAGTGGTCAGGCAACGAGTCAAAAAGCAGTGGCAATGCTAACCGACGCAGGTAATCTCGCCATCGCTTCTCAACGATTCGTTCAAGCACGCCGACATTTAAGCCCTTCAGGATTCGTTCCAGCGGAACTTTTTGAGAACAACTGATGCGCCATGCATCCGCATCAACGCTTGCGGTTGTCATCTCCCGCATGAGGTCACTCAAAATCCAGTTGCTGATAGAACCAGCAAAGGTGTAAAGCACCCATCGCATATCCCGCCATTCGGCGACCCAGTGCTCATTCCGCAACCGCTCTCCGAGATGCTGACGCCACCGTCGCAATCGCTGGCGTGACCAATCGTCGTAAAAAATGGGCAACTCTCTCAACGCTTCGTCAGGCATCGTGAGAATGGTTCGGATGGCTTGGGCAACGCTTTGGGGCGTGGGTTCTGGTGGTGCAAAATACTTTGCCAGTTCAGCATCCTCATGCTCTAAATCCGTCACCCACACCGATTGGCTTTCAACGCGCGTGACAAGTCTTGGCTTACCCGCCAACACGACGATTTTTCCGGGGCGCAAACCTCGCGCATATTGGGCGGGGATTTCCGCTAACGGGATGGGTTGCTCTTTGCCCTCGCCGACCACAATGGCACTTTCCTGCCCACCAATGTTGCTCCAGAAAAGCCCTTTCGCTTGCCAAGCATGAAATGTATCGTCAGGCAACCACAAATCCCGCTGGACATCTCGTTCCAAAACACCTCTTTCGGTTAAGGCATCAAGGATGTCCGCCAGTGTCTTTTCGTCGCAAAAAGGTGGACGATGGGAGATTGTCGCCAGAAAGGCATCAGGTGCGATGCGACCGTAGCGACAACAAAGCGCCAACAGTTGCTGCAGCAAAACGGAGTAGTAATGCGGTTCGCTTCGGGTTTCCATCTCGTCGTTCAAGGCGCAATAAGTTAAGGCGACAAAGCGCAACAAATCGTCATCTGGGTCAGCGAGAGCGCCTGATGGATGCCATTGAGGACAAGCTGCGTAAACGATGCTGGTGTCAGTGCGACGATTGCCTCTCCCCAGCCTTTGCAGGAAACTGGTGACCGAGTGGGGCGCACCCCAAAAGGCAACAGCATCTATGTCGCCAATGTCAATGCCCAGTTCCAAAGTGCTCGTCGCCACACAAACGGCTCTTTGGGCTTGACGGAAAGTTTTCTCCACCCATTCACGGTAATCCCGATGAAGCGAAGAATAGTGAAGCAGCACAGGAACTGGGAGGCGTTCGCTCAATTGCCAGCAAAGCCAGTCGCAAGTTGCACGGGTGTTAGCGAAGACCAAAACCTTGCGATGGTCAGCAAGAATTTCGTTGAGCCATTCAGCCGCTGCATCACCGAAATCGTCAGGTTTCGGTGAGCCAACGAAGGAAATGTAAACCCGCAATTGCCGCTGACCTTTCACCGACACGACTTGCACGGGTTCGTCGCTGCCTTGCAGGAATCGGGCAACTCTTTCAGGCTCGGCGACCGTCGCCGAAAGACCGATTCGCTGCAAAGGGTGTTTGGCATGGTGTTTCAGCCGCTCCAAGAGACAAGCGAGTTGCAAACCTCTTCGCGTCCCGAAAAACTGATGAACCTCGTCCACCACGACTGCCCTCACTTCTTTCAATCGTTCCCTCGCATAATCGGGCATCACCGAAAGCATCACTTCCAGCGATTCAGGCGTCGTCAGGATGAAAGCAGGTGGTTGCTTGCCCTGCACTGTATTTCTTTCGCCATGCCGAATAGCCAATCGTAACCCGCAACGCTCTAACCTTTCCCTCAAACGAACCTCCAAATCGTTCGCCAATGCCCTTGTCGGGGCGATGTAAATGGCATAAGTTTGCCCGCGAAAGTCCAATGCCCTTTCGGCTAAAGGGGCAACAACGGCTTCCGTTTTCCCCGCGCCTGTCGGTGCAATGAGCATCAAATTTTTGCCCTCAAGCACTATAGGGATGGCAATTTTTTGCGATGGCAACAAACCCCAGCGGTTGCCGAAGAAGGCATCATAAACGCGGGGCAAAAACTTGCGCCATTGCTGCACTGTCTTCACCTCAACTTTTTGATAGCGTCCAATGGCAACTTAATCCGAATCGGCGTTCGCCCATCCAACACGACTTCAACCTTATTGTCCTTTACCGCTTCCACAATCCCTCGGAAGCCACGAAATTGTGTCCGCACAATCTCAACTCGGTCACCCGGGTGAATTTTGGGCAACGAAGGCTTGGGCGAAGACACCAAAACGGGCAATGTCGGCAAAGTTTTAGGGACAGCAGGAACGGTTTCAGGCGGTTTAGTTACGACAGGTTGTGGAATGACAGCCTTTTGGTGCGCTCTCTCCAATGCATTGACTACCGCCTGAACGAAGATGCGCCAACGACCGCTCTGTGTCGCTCTCGCTTGCTCACTCGCTTCCATCGCCACCTCTTCCACACTGACAGTCGGCTCCCAACCAAAAGCAGTGCCATGAAGTCGGTGGATGCGCCCTGCCAAAGGGAGAGCAAATTTCTCCGACCAATCAGGCATCGTTAATCCTATGCGATGAACTTCATCTAACAAATTCGCTGCATCGCTTCCTACATAGCGAGCCCACATCCGTTGCAATTGTTCCAAGCCATTAATTGTCAGTGCAAAACAGATGAGTATGTTGCCATAAAGATTGCCATCAATCCATGCTAATGTTTCAAAAGCAGGTCTATGTTGATTATGAGCAAGGCAGCAGCAGTTCTCTAATTCATCCAAGCAGAGCACAAGTCCTTTGCAATAATTGTAATCACAAAGCGCCGATGCAATTTCCGCCAACCGTTTTGGAAGATTAGAACGCATATCACGATCGTAACAATACTCTGCTCTCTTCTGCCAACTCTGCGGATAGTAAGGACGGAAGCGCTCGTAATATTTTGATAATCTCTCATCTTCCTTTTGCATGAAATCCTGCACATTCAGTTCAGGCATATTCCATTGCAACTCAAAAAGAAAGCGACGAAATAACTGAGCAGGTTTATGAAGTCCAATGTTTTGATTTTTGTCGTGGACGACATATGCCCAAGCGAAGACATGCTCTTCAGCAAGGGCTGTGACCAGCCGAAGCAAATGAGACTTACCTTCGCCGTAATCGCCGATAAGCCAAAGGATTTGAGCCGTTCCCTGCTCGGCTTGCTTAAAAGTCTTCTGCAACCTTTGAATTGTTCCGTCCAAGCCGACGCTCAAATAGCGGACACCCTCCCTCGGTGCCCGTCCTGCCTTCAGTGCCCAAAGGGCACGCAGACAAGCCGAGCGATCCCGCAAGATCGCCTCCTCTGCCTCAAGCATCTCCTATCACTCCCATGGGCGATGGCGATTAAGCTCTTGTTGGCGGATATGTTCCATAGCATCTTGTAAGGTGTCAGGCAGCAAATCTTCCAAGCCCTGTTCTGGGTTTTGCTGTTTCGCCTCTAAAAGAGAGACAGTCGTTTGAACGACAAGGCGGGGAAGAGACAACTCTGTCGCTTGTTGCTTCACGACCTGAACCAGTTGGCGCAAAAACGCGTCAGGCACAATTTGCTCCGCGTCCCATCCATAAGCAACACTGTGAACGGTGCGCAACCGCTTTGCCAACTCCAATAGGTCATCATCGCTCAAAGATGCCTCGTCTAAGTTGACCGTGATGGCTCGGTAATCTCCCTGCACTCCATCTAACATTCCTCCCATGCGCTGCCATAAAGCAGGATAGGACCGAAAGCCCCTTTGATCGTCGTCACGCATCTTGGGCGTTGCAGAACACAAAAGCAGGAAGTTAGACAAATTATCGGCGTCATCAATGAACTGGCGAAGGACATCATAGTTTGTATCACGCACTCTTTGACCCTGTGCCATGATTAGTTCCAGTTCGTCCAAAAAGAGCACCAGACCGCTGTAGCCCAAATGTTTGAGGAACTGGATAAGTGAACGAAGCATGGCTCTGGCACTGGTGCGGTCAATGCGAGCACGAACGCCATTGGGCTTAATCGGGTCACCCTTGAACCATTGCAGGTAAGGGTCACGGTCGCCCTCTTCAAACCATGCTCGCAAATAGCCCCGAAGAGCCTTACGGAAATCAGGGTCAAGTTTAGGTATTCGCTCCAATTCCGCCAGAGCCTGTTGAAGTCGTTCTGGAGATTGAGCAACCTGTTCACACCAATGATTGAGTATGGCTTCAACGCCTTCTGGTTCACCTTCCGATTCAGGTATCGCCAAGTTTTCCACCATCTTCCGCCAGACAGTTTCAAAGCGGTCTAACCGCACCTCACGACTCAAGGTCACTTCACAGACAACAAAACGGCGCTCTAAAGCCATGCGAGCGGTCATGCGCAAAAAGTGCGTTTTCCCGCTACCATATTCGCCGATGACGAGCCGAACCGCCGAAAGGTCATCATCTTTTGCAGCATCCAAATACCATGCCATCCCTTCAAGCCATCGTTCCCGCCCGACATGGAGGTAGTGGACAAGCCTTGCGGGAGGAGGCGTGCCCTCCCTAATGCCCTGCACGATTCTAATTGCGTCTCGCCTGCTAATCTGCATCACAGTTCATCCCTCCTTTTGTTCAGACTGAAAGGTCACGAGCCCATAGTTTTCCCCGATGCCTGTCTTAAGATTGACGATATACAACGCCTCTTTGGGATTGCGGACAGTGACAAGATGGAGCCGATAGCCCTGTTGCGTTTGGGTCACCCCTTCCGCCAGCAGTTTCCCGATGTCCACAGCAAATTCGTCAGGCAAGTAAGGAGCAAACTTTTTGCCAGATGCGTCGGTAAAGGCAGCATCTTTTTGCTTCAGCAAAACAGCAAACTTGTGCACGGTGAAGATGTTTGCATACTCACCAATGCGCTGTGCTTTTTTCTCATGCAAAAGGGCATGCTGGTAAGCTTCCCAAAGTATCTGAAGAAACTCACGAGCATCAAAGGGGCGATGAAACAAGCGCTGAACTTCCTTACGCACCGCCTCGGCGACAGCGGCGACGGAGATGTCATCTTGCAAAGTGGTGGCGTGAAAGCGCGTTCCAATGCGGGCGCGCCGACGCCGTTCGTCAATGTCCACCTTTATGACCTTGTTGACCCAATACTCAGGGAAGCGTCCTTTCACAGTGCAGCCATCGGCTTGAAGTGCCTCGCGCAACAAAGCACCGTAGTGGAGAATTTGCTCTTCCGCCTTTCGGCGGAGCATAGTTTCGAGTTGCTCAAGTTCTTGAACGGAAGGGCTATTGAGTTTGCGGAGTTGGTCAATAAGGTTGAGCAAAGGGAAGGGACGATTTTCAGCCTCGGGGAGACGCTTTTGAAACGCCTCCCAAATTTTGCGTTCCTTCCTCGCTTGCGCCTCCATGTCTTTGCACCGCTTGATGGCTTTTTCAATAGTGCAGCCATCGGCTTGAAGTACCTCACGCAACAAAGCACCGTAGTGGAGAATTTGCTCTTCCGCCTTTCGGCGGAGCATAGTTTCGAGTTGCTCAAGTTCTTGAACGGAAGGGCTATTGAGTTTGCGGAGTTGGTCAATAAGGTTGAGCAAGGGGAAGGGACGATTTTCAGCCTCGGGGAGACGCTTTTGAAACGCCTCCCAAATTTTGCGCTCCTTCCTCGCTTGCGCCTCCATGTCTTTGCACCGCTTGATGGCTTTTTCAATGATGCTTTCCCATTTACCCATTGTTCTCACCTCCCTACTCTTCTAATTGTGTCTGCTATTGTGACCTGTGTCAAGGGGTTACTTAATAAGCGTTTCAAAAATCCTGAGTTGCCTCATTTTTGTCATTTCAGGTGGCGCTTTAGGATTGGTAGCAGGTAATCGGCGAATGCAGCGATGTGCCTTGTTTGAAGCCACAGGCGTGCAGGACCATGAATTTCGGCAACAATTCCCTCACCACCAAAAAGGAAGGATTTTAGCCCACCAAATTTGCGTATTTCATAGCTGACGCCCTCCTCCATCGCGATGAAGTGAAAGTTGTCCACAATAGCTTTCTCACCAGCTGATATTTCGACTTGCTCAATACCGCCAAAAACGGTAACCCAAATACCGCCAGTGCCTCTTGCACGCAACCAAACCAGCTCCCTGTTTGTCAGCCAACCACGAAAACCACGCCATGCAACATCCAAGGTAACATCACCATGGTGTGCAAGGTAGGCAGTATCTTGCAAAATATACCCGTTATTACTTAATGGCAAGTAGCAAATATCACCTGGCACTTTGGGGGCTATCCATATTTCTGCGCTTTCTTTGGCAATAAATGTGTTGAGGAAGAATGACTCACCACCAAATGCTGACCGAAGGAGTGCCGAAAGAAAACCGCTTTTAGCTCCTGTGTCAATTGAGATATTGCCCCGCATTAGCATCATTGCACCAGGTTCTGCCGTTATTTCTTCACCTGCGTCTAACTTAACTTTGAGCAGTGCATAGGATGGGCGGTCGCTCACTTCCCAGTGCATGCTAATTCACCCCGCTTGCTAAGGTGTTTGAAGCTCCAAAGCATGCACCAACACAGGTTGATACGCAAACAATGCTGGTGTGCCACCAGTGTGAATGAATATGACAGTATGCTCACTTGTCAAATGTCCGTTTTTTGCCATCGCAATGATTGCAGCGAATGCTTTTGCGGTGTAGACAGGATCGAGAACAATTCCTTCCATTCTTGCCATCAATTTCATTGCCTCAATACACTCAGGTGTTGGTATGCCATAGCCTTCGCCTGCAAACTCAGTTGTGTAATCAACTTCATTTGGCGTTATTCTCACATTTAAGCCGAGTTTTTCTGCAACTAAATTGCTTACATATGCGATGCGTTCCTTAACCCAGTTCGCATCCAAAGCGGACGGTGAAATCCCAATAATGCGCCAATTTAATCCAAGTGCTTTTGTCCCGACAATGAACCCCGGTTGCGTTGGCGTTGACGAGCTGTGGATGATGTGCGTGGGTTCAATTCTCATTTCTCGGCATTGTTCCAAAAGTTCCAGAAGGCAAGCAATGTAAGCGAAACCGCCCGACAAATCTGGGTGGCGAATAATGAAAGGTTTATGCCCTTTTTCTCTGTATTCGTTGGCAAGGTTTTCCTTTGCAGCGTCCAAGTCGCTATCAGGACCGATGAAACGGACATCGGCACCAAAAAGGTAGTCAAGGAGCAAGTTTCCCTGTGGTTCAATCTTCATCTGTTCAATTTGTGGATTTTTTCGCAATACGAGTGCACATTTTAAGCCTAATTTCGCACAGGCAGCAGCGGTTTGACGGCAGTAATTCGACTGGACAGCTGCCCCATTTATCACGACATCACATCCTTCATGCAGTGCTTGCCCCAAACTAAATTCAAGATGCCGTGTTTTATTACCGCCAAAAGCCAATCCTGTCAAGTCATCTCGCTTGATAAAGATTCGGATGTTCAACATTTTGGAGATATTTGGAAGCATTTCCAGAGGTGTTGGCAAGTTTGCGAGCCTAACTCTTGGCAATTTTTGCAATCTTTCTCGGAGTTCCGCCTCTGTTACAGTGTTGCCGACCATCATAGCTCCCTCCGTTAGCATTGCGTCATTTGAAGTTGTCATTGTTGCGGTATTTTGCAAATTTACATCCCAATGATATATTTTGTAGCGCCTGCAATCGTCCGAAACCAGACCAAATCACCTTCTTTTTTAAGCTCAATTTTACTGACGATTTTGTTTTCCTTATCAAGTGCGATGAGCTGGTTCATTTTTGCCAGTTGGCTCTTTTGAATGTTAAAGTGTTTTGCTATTTCTGCCAGTCTCAAGCCGATTTCAAAGCTTTCCCATCTCGGGTGAGTTATTATGCAAATTCCGTTGTTTTCTGGCATTATGATTGCCATTCCGGATGTGACCACCTCTCCGAAATCAATTGGGATGCGCTTGGAATTGAAGCGCCTCTCAAGAGATTTGGCTAATTCTTCGGCTTTTATTGGCTCAAAGAAGCATTTTTCACCTTTAACGATGATCGTCCCGACGCGGTAGCGAAGTCCACCGTCATCGATGCCAGAAAGTCTCACACGCCCTAAAGCATCATAAAGTCCGAGGCGGATTTCGTATTTTCCATCAGGTATGCCTTCAGGTATGGCGACCTCATAAGGTCCGTCAACGATCACGCTGTTTTTAATCCAATTTTTTGTGCTTTCTTTCGGCTTATGGTCATGCTGGAACACGATTCCATCGGTTCTTCCTGAGACATCAAAGTTGACAAAATGCACGAATACTGTTAGGTCACGCTCATTCACTTCAGCTATATTGTTGCCAGTTTTGAAGAAATAGGTTATATTGAACTTTCGTTTGCCCGTTTCTTCAACTTTCACTGATGGCTCGATTTCGCAGACCCTTGTTGGTGGGAAGCCCCTGCCGTTTACGAATATGAATTTTTTCGTTTTTTCGGTCAAATCTATGCAATAATCGACAATCAATCCCGTCTTCTCGTCAACCGCAGTGTATGCCTTCAATCCGTTCGAAATAGCAATGAAACCGAATTTTGGGATTGTTTTGGATGAGCCACCGACATCGGCTTCCCAATCGGCTTCACCACAATTTACCCAAATTTTTAACCCATTTTCGTATTCGATAAAGATGTGCTCAAGTGGTGCTTTCAGCGCTATCGCGATGGATGACGGCACAAGTTTTCCATCACCGATTTCGTAAAGTATTTGCCTAACTTTGCTCGGGCAATACTTGGCTTGAATTGGGCGAACAAGGTAGTATTCTTTCAACACCCATTCGGGGACATCCCAAAGATGAGTTGGGACAAAGCCAGCGTGCCCAAATGCCAACTCCATTGCACGGTATTTGTCCATTTTCTCAGGTGACGGTAAGCCTCGCCAGTAGCCTTCAGGGTCATCTTGCCATCTTTCCCAGTAGCCCATCCCATGATTGACCTGCTGAACATGAATTTTTAGCAGGTCAAAATCAAGCAACCATGGCGCCCACTCTTTGCCTTCAACTTGCGCCTCAACTCCGTCCACCAAACCTGCCCACCAAAAATGCTGATGACCTTCGCCAAAGAGCGGACCTTTGTGCGCCTCTCTACCAACCTTGAAAAGTTCTATGTTTCCCTTTATTCTCCCAGCAAACATTGCTGCGTCTGGTTCATTGGCATCGCAGTCAAGGTGCAACCATGGCGGTGCAGCGGAATTGACATCGTAAAATCCAGCAGTAGTCCCATAGCGGTTGTGAATTTCGTATGAATATTTCCGAGCATATTTTGCCATCGCCCAATTCTTGTAGGCATAGCTTTGCTCCCCAGTGCTTGCGTTAAACCACGCTTTCCGCAGTGTCCCGTCGGGGTTGAGCGCAACCTCTTTCTCATTCCATTCGTGTGATTTTGGGTAAAAATCGATGTAATTTTCGTGGAGTGCAAAGAGCCATCCCGCCTCTCGACAAGCTTTTGAAAGCTCTTTTGCACCCTCATCACCGCCAAGTGCCTCGTTAGCTGGCACAGTCGTTGGCAAATGGCTATCGTAGCCGTAGCGTTGCCAGACATGCTTTAACATGATTGCGCGAGCAACGCCGTATGTAGCGAGCTCACGGACACGCTCAGCATCTTTTATCAAGTGTCCACCCCATATGTCAAATACGATCCTGTCGGCGATCTCGTTTATGTATGGTGATGGTTTCCACGGAATATTTGGCAAAACTTCTGGAAACTCATATGATACCGTGAAAAGGCAAACCTCATGGACTTGGTTACGAGTTCCATCAGTTTTTCGCTCATATCTTGCCAAACTCCCGTCAAGATATGAGCCGTTTGATTGTGTAAAGTCAATGAATGCTGATGCAAATGCGCCTTGAGCGGGCAAGTAATAGACATGTGTTGCGAAAAGGTATGGGACAAATATATCTCGGCGCAATTCAGACAATGTTGTGCCAAAATAGACACTGCTCACCCATGAACCTGTTGTGAATTCACAAAACAAAGTTTTGCCGTTGATCCAGAACCTACTTTCGCCTGTCAGTTCACGGTTTTCATACCTAAAGTCATATGCAATTGTCAACTTACCATCTGTGAGGGATTTTATGGTGGCGTTTAAGACCTCAGCGTAGCCTTTTTCGCCCTCAATTCTCCCATTTGCGTATATGGTAAACTTTTTGGCATTGTTGAGCAAAACTTCAACAGATGCTGGGAAGACGCCCTTTTGTGGGCGGATGACATACCTTAGTTCGCAGTCCTCGCCTTTGTATCCAAATATTGCCGTTTCACCGAGTTTTTCCGAATAATTCTTGTGCCGATACCTTGCGGTTGGCTTGACCCCGAGGCTGTGGTCATTTGATAGCCCTTCGAGGGTATAACGCTTGATTTTTGGCAAAGGATGCCTCTCTGTAACGCCTTCAATGACTATCTTCGGGTCGCCCCAAAGTGAGTAATCCCAGCTGGCGTTGTTCTTTGGACCGGCGTTGACTTCAAGGGTTAAAATGAAGCTCTTGCCAGAGAAAGCGCTCAAATCAATCTCGTGCCATTCCCATTGGTCAGATTGGATGTGTTTCTTGAACTTTTCGGCACCGTTTACGAAAACAGCAAATGTAACTCCGTCGCTTCCCTTTCGGACATTTTCGTTGCGGAGCATCGCACAGCCAAAGACGAATTTTGCTTTTGCACCCTTCGGTAGCACGATGTTGTAATCGGCGAATGTCGAGCCACCCCCTTTGCGCCATGGGCAGTGTATGAGCAAGGTTGCAACACCATCTTGTTTTTGCCACTGCGTGTAGGAAACGCCAGCGACTGGCTCAAAATGACCTCGCCACCCAACACCCAAGTTAACAGGACTCTCCCCCGCAATCTGGTAACGGACGATGTAGTAGCCAATCTCGAGCAAGCTCGTCGTGGAGGTTATGCGCACTGGCGGTGGTGCTTCCTGCGCCGACACCGCTGAGAAACAGAGGGCGAAAACAAGGGTTGCTATGCTTCTCAACCACATCGCCTTCTCACCTCGCATTCGTCAAGCTAAATCAGCATCCAAGTATAGCACAGCAATTCAATGCCGTTTACCATTGTGTAAATTTCGAGGTCGCCAACGATGCTCTGAAGCTACAGCAAAGTGTGGCGCAACTCTTTTGCATCTTCGTTAACGCAGTGAAACTGTGTAGGAGCTGGGTTAGCGCGTTGTGTCTATTTGCGTTAATTTAATGTCCGTGATGTTGAGGCTGAATGAATGCGCTTAGTGTGAGGTGACTCAAGATGCGTGTTACGCGTTCTTGCATACCGTTCAGGCGCATATTTGCGATGCCGCTCTCGTTCGACCCGAATGAAGGTGTAACAGTCATTGAGCCATTGGGTGAAGGGCTTGGTTGGTGGGCTGGTGCATGTAGCGCAATTTACGACGAGACAGCGAAACAGTTTTTCCTTTACTATCGTCTGCGCAAGCCAAGGGAACTCGGAAGGGGCGCTATTTGCAGAGTTGCTGTAAGCGACGACGGTGTTAAGTTCACGACGGTATGGGAAGCCACGAAAGAGCAGTTCAACTCTCAATCTGTTGAGAAGGCTTCCATCGTTAAGACGGTGGATGGTAAGTGGAGGTTATACATAAGCTTCGTTGGCGAGGATGGCAGATGGAGGATTGAAATGATGGAGGCAAGCTCTCCAGAGTTGTTTGATCCGGCAAAGCGTGTTAAAGTGCTTGCTCCAGATGATGTTGGTGTTGAGGGCGTGAAAGACCCGTATGTGTTCTTCATTGGCGGATGCACATTCATGCTTTTAAGCTGTGCACCGCGCCCCGAGGGGCTAACGCTTGAAACGCAGAGGAAGATGCATGAGACCGGCGATGTCTATGCGACTGGTTTGACGAGATCGACGACGGCACTCGCCACAAGTTACGACGGCGTCAGATTTGAATGGCATGGCATAGTGCTTGAGCCAAGCCCTGGTAAGTGGGACGGTTATGCAGCGAGGATAAGTAGCATAGTTTACGAACCGCCAGCTTTCATTGCATTCTACGACGGCAGTTCAACTGTTGAAGAAAACTATGAGGAGAAGACTGGCATGGCGATCTCGTTTGACTTGCGCAGTTGGGTGAAAGTGAGCGTTGATGCGCCTGCTTTCAAATCACCTCACTCAACTGGCTCTCTACGCTATCTGGATGCTGTTGATATGGGCGACGAAATCTTCCTCTATTACGAGTATGCTCGTCCTGACGGTTCGCATGAATTGAGGATGAGCAAAATCAAGCGCTCGTTACAACTTTAGCATCAAGCTTTAGCGCTTGGTGGTTGAAGTGGCTACCATCGCATTTCGTGTCATCCATGAAGATAGCGAAACGAAAGCACGCATAGGGAAGCTCTATCTACCTCATGGTGAAGTCACCACACCAGTTTTCATGCCGGTGGCTACTCAGGCTTCTGTGAAGACGATGAGCAACGAGGAACTTGAAGAATTAGGTGTGGGCATCGTCCTCGCAAACACTTATCACCTTTACCTACGCCCGGGCGTTGAGGTGATCGAAAGTTTTGGAGGTCTGCACGACTTCATGAGCTGGCATCGCCCAATACTAACCGACAGTGGTGGATATCAGGTTTTCAGTCTGACCCAGCTTTGCAGGGTTGATGATGAGGGCGTTACTTTTAGATCGCATGTTGATGGTAGCGAACGCAGGCTCACACCAGAACTCGTCATAAGTATCCAAGAGGCTCTTGGTGCTGACATAATCACTTGCTTCGATGATGTAGTTCCATACCCTTGCACATATGAGCGTGCGAAGGAGGCGACGCTTCGTTCCATCAGTTGGGCGAGGATATGCAAGCTCTCGCACAAGCGCTTTGATCAATGTTTGTTTGGCATCTTGCACGGCTCAACATTTCCTGACCTGAGGCGCTTATCAATTGAGGCGATGCTCAACATCGGTTTTGATGGTTACGCCATAGGCGGGTTGAGCCTCGGGGAGCCGAAGGAACTCATGTTTGAGTTAGTCAACATGAGCACCGATTTGCTCCCGAAGGAGAAGCCTCGATATCTCATGGGAGTTGGGACACCAATTGACATAGCTATTTCTGTTAGCCTCGGCATCGATATGTTTGATTGCGTCCTACCGACTCGTTACGGAAGGACAGGGGTCGCATTCACAAGGCATGGAAAGATCAACCTCAGACACGCACGCTATATCAAAGACGACTCACCTATCGACCAAGAGTGCGATTGCAAAGTGTGCCAACGCTACTCAAGAGCTTACATAAAGCACTTGATACGCTCAGGAGAAGTGCTCGGCGCGAGGCTCCTGACATACCACAACCTTCACTTCTATCTTTCTCTAATGCGGAAACTTCACGAAGCCATAATCCACGGCACTTTAAAGCAACTAATAAAACAGCTGTGTATGGAGTTGGTAGATCAAGAAGCCTAAACCTCGAGAGTTTCGAAGCGCTTGTTGAGGTAGCGTTAAGTATAGCTGTGTGCTATAATCGTATTATGGAAGCACACACTGTGTGGTTGCGCAAACCATCAACATAGGAGGTGAGGGACAATGCTGAAAACGGAAGACGGGCGTGTCTGGATCAGCCTGAAGGAAGCGCAAAATGAGTTTGGTGTCACATATGCAACGCTTCATCGCTTGTGCAGGAGTGGCTCAATTGATAGCATGCGAGTCCATGAGAGAGCTCTCTTGATCGACTATAACCAGTTGAAGTTTTGGCATGAGCGCTTCTACAGGAAGAGCGCTGCCGAGAGGATGAGACAAATCTGGCGAGAACGAAGGGATGAACTGATAGCGAAAGTGAGAGCTGGTAGAGGAAAGAAGAAAAGGGCGAAGCATTCGTAAAGCATCATTATAGATGCACTCTGTAGCGATGGTTGCAAAGGGCTTGAGTTGGGCAACTTAAGGCGAGTGAGGTGCGTCTAATTCAAACGAAGCTGTGAATTATGGCTTAAGATGTTTTCCATGGAGTGATGCGAAGTGCCCATAGTTAGAGTGGATGGTCCAAAAATTGACATCGAGAAGAAAAGGGAGCTGGCTAAAAGGCTGACCGAAGCTGTAGCCGAAGTGTATGGAATGGATAAAAGGCACATCATCGTGTTGATAAACGAAAACGAGCCAGAGAATGTGAGCGTTGGCGGTGAGCTGATTGCTGACAGGCTCAAGGGAAGTCGATAAGCTCGTTTCACGGCGGTGAAGATAACTGGAGGTGAACTCGTTGTGAGGAAACTAATGCAGGTGGTAGCGATACTTTTATTTGTCAGCGTCGTAGCCACAATCACTTATGCACAGTTGGGCAAGATACTCAAAGGTGGAGCCATCATAGTTGTGGTCAAAACATTCGGTAAGCAGATTAACGAAGGGATAAATGCCGCGTTGTTGAACAGGAAGTGGGAACACAGAAAAGCGACGAAGGTTGTCCCGATCTTCAGCATCGGGAGTGGGGCATATGTAGGCGCAGCTCAGGTCATCGGTGATGAGGATGCTGTCAAGGAGGTAGAGGCAGTTGCCCAAGTTGAACTTGACTTACCTGGGAAGGCGAGGGCGAAGGTTTTGATACCAGTCGATAGGGTTGGGGTGGATGTGACGAAGATGCGACGAGTTTACGATGTCGGCGTGTCAGCAGTCATTGATATCAAACTGTAAGAGGGAAAGCCATGCAGGGGCGTGTAGCGGTTGCAATTGCGTTAGTGGCATTGGGGCTTGCTTATCCAGAGCCGATTGAAGATGCTATTTTAGCGACCATACGCATCATCGCTGGTGGTCGCTCATCGACTGCCTTCATCGTTTCAGCCGAAGAGAATGCCGAAAGTGGTAAATATCTCCTCGTTACTGCCTCCCACGCATTTCAAAAAGACGAAAAGATTTGTAAGCTTGTTTTGCGCATCCCCGATGAGAAGGGCGAAGTCACACGCAAAGAGGTTGAGGTGAACCTCCAAACCGAAGACGGTAAGTCAATCATTCAAAGGCATCCCAAAGTGGACATAGCAATTCTTCCAGTAGAATTGCCTAAAAATGCTATATTCAAGGCATTCTCCCAGAGCCAAATAGCTGGGAAAGAGTTCGTTGAACAGAAAAAGGTTTACACAGGGCAAGATGTGTATATTCCTTGCTTTCCAGTGGGCATTGAATCAAACAGGCTTGGATGGTGCATCCTGCGCAAGGGTGTGGTAGCTTCATTCCCACTGTCACCCATCGAAAAATTCAGCATCTTTTTCATAGATTACTCAACTTTTGGCGGGGATAGCGGTGCACCAGTCGTGATCATAGATGACGGCAAACCAGTGGTCATTGGTGTCGTTATCGGTATGATGCGTCAAACTGATGTCGTCAAAATACCGTTTGAGGAGAGGGTCGTTCACACACCAATAGGTCTTGCGATGGCAGTGCATTCTGCTTTCGTCAAGGAAATGCTAAGGGGGAGGTGAGCTGTGATGACATTCCGAAAGAAAGTGGTCGTAGCATCGACTTTTATCGGTGTTATCGCCTTATGCATGGTAAGCCTCAAGCTTCAAAACAGGGTTACCGCACAGGTGAAACCCACCCCTCAGCTTTTGCCAATGTATCTTGGGACTGTTGGCTTGTTAATGACTTTCGGAGTGAGCGACAAAGAGCCAACAGTTTGGAGTGGTCGAATCTCGCTAAGCGAAGGGAAAATTGTGAGCATAACTGGGGTCGATATCAGACCGAAGGACTGGATTGAGGGCAATCAGTTCTCAATAGGTTCAAGGTTCGCTGGTCCACAGAAAAAGCAAATCATTTCTCCAAAATTATTCGTGATACTGCGGGCGCCAGAGGATGCAGTGGTGCAAGTCAGCACAAAACATGGAGATTTCTCAATAAAATTGGGTGAATTGCCCCTCGGAAAACCTAACGAACTCCTCGATGGTAGAGTAAGAGTTGAGAAAGTGCCAGCAAGCTTCCAGTTGACAAAAGCAACAACAGAAGACGATTTTCCAAGCGCTGTTGCAGACTTAGACGGAAATTTATGGCTTTCATATGTCGCATACACTCAAAGCGAAAAACCAGACCTTAGTGCACCACTAACCGAAGAACCGAAGGATTTTTCATTTCTCACCCCAAAAGGGATTGGCGACCAAATTTTGTTGGCTAAATTTGATGGCGAGAAATGGTCAGAACCGATGCCAGTTACCGAGGAAGGCTTGGATGTCTGGAAACCTACGACAGCAATTGATGGGAAAGGCAATGTTTGGGTTATTTGGTCACAAAACATTGGTGGAAATTGGGAAATATTCGCAAGATGCTTCCGCAAAAGTTCGGGCGAGTGGAGTAAAGTGGAGCAGTTGACGAAAAATTATGGAGCCGATATAAATGTGGTTGCCACAACTGATGCCAAGGGGAACATTTGGATTGCATGGCAAGGGTGGAACAACGATAACTTTGACATTTTCCTAATGCAACTCAGCGAAAGGAAGCCAATTCGTGTTTCGCAAAGCGGTGGTAACGATTGGTCGCCAGTGATTGCTGGCGCAAAAGACGGGGCAATTTATGTAGCTTGGGATACTTACGATAAGGGCAACTACGATGTCTGGGTTGCCGAATTCAGCGCTGGCAAAATTAAGCGCTATCCGGTTGCAATTACACCGCGTTTTGAAGCCAGACCACATATTGCCATTGATGAGCAAAATCGGCTGTGGATTGCCTATGAGGAGGACGAGGTAAGCTGGGGTAAGGATTTTGCAGGTCAGGGTGGTACTGTGGCAAAATTTAACAAAGGTGTTCCATTATACTACAAGCGAACTGTTCGTGTCAGGTGCTTAGCCAACGGGAAGTTATTGGCACCAATTGGGCAGTTGAAGGAGAATTTCCCAAAGGATGTCCAGAGGAGTTTGAGCCACCCTCGTATTGGAGTGGATAAAACAGGGAAGATTTGGCTTCTTTTCCGCCATGCAACAAATCCGGACGGGAGTCAAGAAAACTGGTCAAGTTATGCTGTTTGGTATGATGGTGAGAAATGGGGTGTCCCGCTACTTTTGTCCAATTCGACCAACATTATGGATGTTCGCCCATCTTTGGTCAATTTTGGTGGCAATTTAATCGCCATTTACGCCAGCGACAAGCGGGCTGGTGGCACGGGTTCAAGGTCAGATTGCGACATTTTCGCCTCAATTTTGCCAACATCTGACGATGTTAAGCCAATGAAGCTAACGGAAGTGTCGCCGGATGTGGAAGAGGAGTTGCAATCATTCCCGGCGGTGGCTCGCCAGAAAATGAGGAAAAAGCTAATAGAATCAGCCTTTTCATTGGGGCAATATGTGCCTCAGGAAGTTGTCCACAAGAACGAAGCCAAGGACATAGAGAGGATTAGGAAATTCAGGCTAAAAATTGGGAATAAGGTCTACATTTTGCTCCGTGGCGAGTTCCATCGCCATACGGAACTCACATCTCACCGTGACCAAGACGGGACAATTGAAGATGCATGGCGCTATGCCCTTGATGCAGCAAACATGGATTGGATGGGTTTGGGAGATCATGACAATGGCTATCACCAAGAGTATTTATGGTGGCTCTCACAAAAAACCACCGATATTTTCAATCATCCACCAAGATTTGTTACAGTTTTCACATACGAGAGGAGTGTCCCATATCCAAGTGGACACCGAAATGTCATGTTCGCCAAAAGAGGCATAAGACCACTGCCACGCCTTGGGGGTGCAAAACAAACAGAATTGCTCATGGGAACACCAGAGACTGGCTCGCCTGATGTCAAAATGCTTTACCGATATTTGCAGGAATTTAACGGGATTTGTGCCTCCCATACTTCGGCAACGGGGATGGGGACAGACTGGCGTGATAACGATCCGAAAGCCGAGCCTGTTGTTGAAATTTATCAGGGACATAGGCAAAATTACGAGTATCTTGGTGCACCGAGAAGTGCAACTGACCAGAAGGAGTCAATCGGTGGGTGGCAACCTGCGGGATTCGTCTGGAATGCATTCAAAAAGGGATACAAACTTGGCTTCCAATGCAGTAGTGACCACATTAGCACACACATGAGCTATGCTGTCGTTTTTGTAGAGCGTCCAACACGGGAAGAAATCATTGAGGCTTTCAAGAAACGCCACAGTTATGGCGCAACTGACAATATTTTGCTAATTGTGACCTGTGGCGAGCACATTATGGGCGATGCTTTCATCACGAAAACACCACCAACATTTGACATAACTGTGGTTGGAACTGCACCGGTAGCTAAGTTGCACATAATCAAGGATTTCCAGCATGTTTTTACCATGGAACCGAAACGGAACGAGGTAAAGCTAAAATGGCAAGACAAAGCGGCAGAAAAGGGCAAGACGAGTTGGTATTACATACGAGTTGAGCAGGAAGATGGGCAGTTGGCTTGGTCAAGCCCGATGTGGATTCGCTATGAGCCATGAGGTGGTAATGAAAAAATGCCAAATGAGAAACTGAATAGGCGCACTTTCTTGTCAAGCACTGTAGGGGGCTTTTTGGCTTGGGAATTGGCAATGAAGAAGGCAATAAGTGCCGAGGAAAAACCGAACATTATCGTCATCATCGTTGACGATATGGGATATGCAGATGTGGGTTTCAATGGGTGTCAAGACATACCAACGCCTAACATTGATTCCATCGCACAAAACGGTGTTCGGTTCACCAACGCCTATGTGTCCCATCCATTTTGTGCGCCAACGAGGGCAGGGATTTTGACGGGGCGCTATCAACAGCGATTTGGCTTTGAATACAATCCACGGTTTGACTTCAAAGACGAAATTTCGGGACTGCCAGAAGGTGAAATCACTTTAGCGCAGATTTTGAGGGGTGCAGGCTATTATTGTGGCTTGATTGGGAAGTGGCATTTGGGCGCCCATGAGAAATTTCACCCGTTAAAGAAGGGCTTTGATGAGTTTTTTGGCTTTAGGGGAGGAGGGCACGATTACTTCAAATCACATGAAAAACTTGATGCACCAATGTATCAACTGCCCTTGGAGGATGGTTATGGCAAGTGGCTCCCTTTGAAAGGCTACTTGACCTTTTTGATCGCAGAAAAGGCAGTTCAGTTCATTAAACGCAACCGCAATAGGCGTTTTTTCCTTTATCTCGCCTTCAATGCACCACATACCCCGCTTCAAGCCCCAGAGGAGTATGTTCAAAAATTTTCCCACATTGATGACAAAAGAAGGAAAATGTATGCAGCGATGGTAAGCGCTTTGGATGACGCTATAGGTGAAGTGCTAAAGACATTGAGAGAGGAAAATTTGGAAGAAAAAACCCTCATTTTCTTCATCAGCGACAACGGTGGACCAGTCGGCGCTGCAAGTAATGGTTCTTCCAACGGACCATTGAGAGACGGCAAAGGTAGCCTGTATGAGGGTGGCATTCGTGTGCCTTTCGCTATTCAATGGAAGGGGAAGTTGCCATCTGGGAAAGTTTACACAAAAACAGTCATTTCTTTGGACATTTTTTCGACTGCAATCGCGGCAGCGGGAATCGTTCCGCCTAAAGACCGCAAAATTGACGGTGTAAACTTGCTACCTTACCTAACTGCTGACCAAGAGAAGCAACCTCATGAGTATCTTTTCTGGCGCGTCGGTGGTGGTAAATGGCTTGCAATCAGGGATAAACGCTTCAAACTCCATAAGAAGGGCGATTCCGTTGAACTTTACGACTTGCAGGATGATGTTGGCGAACAAAACAATTTGGCAAGCAAATTGCCAAAAATAGTTCAACGGCTTAGCGAGGTTTTAGACGGATGGAACAGCGAGCTCAAATCACCCGTTTTCCCACCGCCTCAAAAAGGAGAAGCCACTTAAGAATTTTTGTTGGAAAATCAGCTTGTTGTGGGGGGGTTAACGATGCGAAGGCGTGAGATGTTAGGGATGGCACTTTGTGTTCTTGGGCTATCTGTTGCAAAGAAGGCTATAACTCAGGAGAAAAAAGCATCACGGGAGCGTGAGAGGCTTCTTGAGCCATTGCTACAACAGTTGGAGAAGATGCGTGGCAAGTATTCAAATGTTCCAAGAAGCGATGGACAATTGCTCAATATGCTGGTAAAAATCTCGCGTGCAAGAAATGTCCTTGAAGTTGGCACATCTAATGGCTACTCTGCCATCTGGCTTTGCTTAGCGTTAGAGGAAACTGACGGTCATTTGACAACAATCGAGATTAACCCAGAGAGGGTGAAATTAGCCGAGGAAAACCTAAAGCAAGCCAACTTAATACACAGGGCTACCATCCTTGAGGGCGACGCACACAAGATTGTTCCAACGCTTGAAGGACCTTTCGATTTCGTGTTTTTGGATGCCGATAAGGGGCGAGAACACGACTACTTTTCCTATCTTTACCCGAAGAAACTCAAACGAGGCGCTATAATCGCTGTCCACAACGCTATACGGATGAGACAAGCGATGCGTCAATACCTTGAAATGATCACCTCACACGACGAATTTGACACAGTTATGGTAAGCACGACTTTGGATGACGGATTTGCCATAAGCTACTGGCGTTTAGTTTAGATTTGCATGCTAACGGAAGGACGCTTCGTTTCTGGCATTTGCAAATTCACCTTCACTTGTCCCCATGTCACTTTCCTCTCGCAGTTTTCGAGTGTGAGTGATTGGGAGCGCCTGAATGTGAAAGAATTTGGAGTCAGCAGATTTGGAGAGCAAAATATTGAGCGAACGGAAATGGTCGTGTGGCTATATGCAGTTGGAGAGCGAATGGAGGTGAAGCATGATGAAAGTGGCGGTCATAGGCTTAGGTCATGGGCGCAACCACATCGCTTCATACAAAAAGTTGCCAGATGTTGAAGTGGCTATAGTTTGCGATATCTCTTCCGAACGCCTCAAAGATGTGATGCAAGAGTTTGGCATACCAGAGGGGACGACGGAGATCGGTGACATTGTGCGGCGTGAGGATATCTCGCTCGTTTCCGTTTGCACACCAGATCACCTGCACTATGAGCATGCAAAGCCTCTCCTGCAAGCTGGGAAGCACCTGCTCATCGAAAAGCCGATGACGACAAGCCTTGAGCACGCACTTGAGCTTGTCGAGATAGCCGAACGAAACGGGTGCATCGTCATGGTTGGCAATGTTATGCGCTTCGTCCCATCATTTAACGCTGCTAAGCAATTCGTTTCGGAAGGCAGGCTTGGCACTTTGCATTATGCTGATGGGACTTACCTGCACGATGTTTCAAGTATGCGTCATGTGCTCAAAGCAACACCTTGGAGGGTTGGCAAACTCGACGGTGTGGCTCAGGAGATTTTCTTTGGAGGCGGTGTTCATCCGGTTGATTTGCTTCGTTGGATTGCTGGCGAGGTTGACGAAGTTTTCGCCTACGCAAATAGAACTGGCAACTTGCCTGAGTTCCCGTTGCCTGACCAAGTCGTTGCATTGATGAAGTTTCGGAGTGGTGCCATCGGGAAGGTGTGGGTCAATGTGGGAATCCAAGGTGGTTGGGGCATCACATTGACGCTATGCGGTTCACGCGGGACGATAAAGGTTGAGAGCGACTTTTGGGACATCTACATTGATGAGGGTTTGCCCGGTCGACCAATTGGCAAGGCTGGCTATGTCAGAATGCCATTCCAAGCCACAGGAAAACCAATTGATGAGGAGATAGCGCATTTCGTTGATTGCGTGAGAAGTGGGGAGAGACCACTGATTGATGCAATCGATGGAGCAAAGACAGTCGCTGTCTTGGAAGCGGTCGTTAAGTCATACCAATCAGGGTCGCCACATCGTGTCAGCAGTTGCTAACCACATAGCTATGCCATCCTCACGCTACACAATGCGCTTATTGCAAGCGTTGGTTGCGTTGCTCAACCTCCACTTTCATGTTCTATCGTGCTATGGCACAATTTGTGCTATGTATGGCGATGCCATGATGTAGCATGTGCGACACAGTATGGATTGTTGGTGGAGGCACGGACATAAATGCAGCGGTATGATGCAAACAGGGTTGTCATACTTTATGGCACGCTCCTACAAGCGATCTCGCTCCTTGTGTTGCCCTCATTTATATCGCAAGTCCTTCAGACTACAGCGTGGATTGGCGAGATGTTCTTCGTTAGGAGGATCGGAGATACAGCCATAGCAGCTATTGGTGCCGTTGATGAAGCGACATGGCTTCCATTCACACTCGTTGCATCTATGCTCACAGCTGCGACAACGCTCATAGCGCAAAGCTGGGGCGCTGGTGATGAAGAGGCAACTCAGGTCTATGTGGAAACTGCCATACAGCAAGGGCTAATCTTGGGAGCGCTCATCATGACCCTTTGGTTCTACAGGGAATTTGTTTGGCGCATCTTCAACTTGAGCGAGACTGTCGAAGAGTTGGCTACAAGGTATCTCCTCATCTTCGTCCTCTTTACGATACCAATTGTTTCTGGCTTCCCTTTCGTTGCACTCTATCAGGGCATCGGTGATATGGTCACACCACTCATCGCAACGGGTGTCGGTGTGCTATTGCAACTCACATTGAATGCGCTTCTCATAACCAAGTTGGGCATAAGCGGTGTAGCGTGCGCTGCAGTCTCGTCATACTGTGTGCGGTTGCTTTTGCTTGTAGCGCTACTTAGGCACTTGCCGATCAAACTAAGCTTCAGGAAGCTGATCAATTGGAACAGGGAGGCACACTGCAAGCTCTTGAAGCTGGCTTTGCCTGTGTGGCTTCAAACAGTTCAGTGGTCACTATGCTCATTCGTCCTCTTCAGCATCGTTGGAAGAACAGCAAACAGCACTGAGGCACTTGCTGCACTCACACTCGGATGGAGGATTGAATCGCTATTGCTCATACCCGCATTTTCTTTCGCGACTGCTGCGCAGACGATCGTGGGGCAGAATGTCGGTGCTGGTCAGATTGAGAGGGCAAGATCACACAGCTATCTCGTAGCTTTGATCGGGGCAGTTATATTGGCAGTTGTCGGTTTCTTCTTCATCGTCACCGCAGACTTATGGGCACGCACATTCTCGCAAAATGAGCTTACGGTTAGATACACAGCGAGCTACCTGCGCATGAACGCGCTCGCAGAGCCACTTGTAGCAGTTGGCATGATCCTCGGGAGCTCGCTCAGGGGAGCTGGGGATACGCTCTCACCTGCACTGATCACCGTATTCTCAATTTGGTTTGTGCGCATACCGACAGCTTACTACCTTTGCATGATTAAAGGCTACGATGCAACGGCTGCTTGGCTGAGCATGGCTATCTCAAATGTTGTCGGTGGTTTGCTCACCATCCCAGCCATGGAGCGCTTCTGGAAGTTGAAGAGGTCGCAACAAGGTGGCAACAAGAGCTGAGCAACTTCAGCATACCATCAAAGCACTTGCACATCCATGCTCCAAATTGTTATCCCCGGCTTGAGGATGTATTGCGACTGCATCTCCCTCACAGCTTTGACTATCCTGTGGGCGTTACTCTCGTTTGTCTGTATGATGAGGATGTTGTTCAAGCCCGGGAAGATCGGGTCGCCCTGCTTCATCCCTCTCCCACCGAGCCCGTGAGCACCGAAAAGCTTTGTGTAGCCTGTAACATTAAGGCTTTGAATCGTTCTCATCATGTCCTCTTCAATCGCCCTATCATAGACGATGATGAGGAGCTTTTGTTTTTCCTCACCGCTTTGTGACACTGCTGAGTGCCCCCTTATGTTTCATCTTGCTGTAAACAGACTGCGCCACGCAGATGAGATAGCTTTGGCTACTTCTTCAAACACTGTGTAGGCAACTGGCACAACGAAGAGCGTTAGAAGCCAAGATAGCGTTAAACCACCGATGACGGCTATAGCCATCGGTGAACGCAACTCGCCAGCTTTACCGAACTCAAGCGCAACTGGTATTAGTGCGAGGATGATTGTGAGTGTTGTCATAACAATCGGTCTAAGCCTTGTCTTACCAGCACGCACTATCGCTTCATTAACACTCAAGCCACGAGCCCTAAGCGTGTTTGTGAAGTCAACGAGCAAGATGGCGTTCTTCTCCGTGAGACCAAGTAGCATTATCATCCCTATCATTGCCACCATGCTCATTCCCTTACCACTCAACATCAAAGCAATCAAAGCGCCAACAAGAGCTTGCGGGAGTGCAAGGATGATTGATAAAGGCAAAAGCGGTGAGTTGAAAAGTGCAGCCTGAAGCATGTATACGAGTATGGCTGCGAGGGCGAGCGCTGAGAGCAAGTAGCCATAGTTCTCACGCATCAACTCTATGTCGCCACCGAAGTTGATCAAGTTGCCACCGCTGTCAAGCCCAGCTATAGCCCTCGCTATAGCCTGCTGTGCGTTACCAAGTTGAGCACCCGGAGCAAGGTTTGCCGTTATGGCAATCAAGTTCTTCCTGTCCTTGCGCTCAAGCAAAGAAGGTCCGGTAGAGAGGATCGGATAAGCGACTTCCTTCACCTTCACGGGTTGGTTCTGGAGACCGACACCAACAACAAGGTCAAGCAGACTCCTGTAATCGTCGAGCGATTCCCTTGAAAGGCGTATGCGGATATCGTATTCGTCCTCGTCCTCCTTGTATTTCAAATCCGTGTTCCCCTCAACGGCTGTCCTTAGAACCCACGCCACATCGGAAGCCGTAAATCCCAAGTCAGCAGCCCTGTGCCTGTCTATGTGAAAGTGATACTCCGGTCTTCCGGGACGCCAGCTTATCTTCACATCACGCAGTAAAGGTATGCGTTCGATGCGCTCTTTTATATCGTTTGCAATGGCTATGAGCTCTCTTCTATCGCTTCCGATCAGTTCGATTTGAATTGGCGCGCCCCTCCTTGCCATGCCAGTCTGTTCCTCAACTGAGACTTGAGCTGATGGTATCTGTTCCCTGAGCCATCCAGAGAGCCATTGTGCTATCTCTTCCTGTGAGCGTTTCCTCTTTGTTTTATCAACGAGCACGATGTATAGCGCAGCGTATTCATGCCCATAGCCACCTGCGCCCCTTATGGCAACGCCAGTTGTCCCTATGTTGCTTACAATAAACTCAACCTCTGGCATCCCAAGTAGCTTCTTCTCAACCCTTTCGATTGCTGTCTCAGTTTCACGCATGCTCGTCCCCGGCGGCATCTCAATCACAGCATAGATGCGCCCCATGTCCATCTTTGGTATGAAACCGAATTTGAATGGCAGATGAATGAAAAGGATTGAAGCGGAAAGCAAGCCCGCAGAGAGGATCAACCCACGCCTTTGCCCTCTCGCAAAGAGCGAGAGGATAAAACCGGTGGCGAAAACGATGAACGCAAACACGCCCCTAACTTTCATCTCCATAGGCGCTAAGAAAGCGATCACAGTCAGAAGTGATGCGTTACCGATGAACAATGTGAGTGACCTGTTACGGAGTGCCCAGTCAAGCGCAACCCCATAAATTTCCTCGACGCCCTTCCATGCCTTCTCAAACGCCACCGACAGGCGCTCAATCGCATTTTTAGGCTGGCGCTCCATCTCCTCTTTCGTAAGCCTCTTGAACCATCGTGATGCGAGCATCGGTGTGAATGTGAATGATACGAGCAGTGAGAACAAGACCGAGGCGACATGGGCGACCGCGAAAGGTTTAAAGAAGCGCCCAACAATACCGCCCATGTAAATCATGGGTGTGAACACTGCCACATCAACAAGCGTTATCGCTATCGCAGCAAAGCCTATCTCAGTTCGCCCGTTGAATGCAGCCTCTGTGGGCAACTCACCCATCTCCAAGTGCCTGTAAATGTTTTCGAGCACAACGATTGAGTCATCAACGAGTGCGCCGACCGCGTGTGCAAAGCCGAGCATGACCATGAAGTTGAGCGTGTATCCGAGGAAGTTGATCGGTATGAAAGCAGCGATGAGGGATGTTGGTATGGCGAGCCCGATGATGAATGTCCCACGAATATCCCTGAGGAAGATGAGAACGACAAGCATCGCGAGCAAAGCGCCAAGGATGAGGCTGACAGTTAAGTCGTGGAGTGCATCGCGCACGAACTCCGATTGGTCATCAACGATTGTGATGTTTATGTCCTTTGGAAGCGTCCTCTTCAAGTGCTCAATCTCCTTTTTGACTTCATCAGCAACCTCAACTGTGTTCGCCTCTGAGTGGCGAAAGACATAGATGCCAACTGCTTCTTTGCCGTTCAACCTGAGCACCGTTTCCCTGTCGGCAACTGTGTCTACAACATCGGCGATGTCGGAGATTCGTATGACATTGCCAGCATAACCCATAGCCCTGCTTCCAAACCTTATCGGGACATCCCTTATCTCCTGCACACTTCTGAACTTACCGGAAAGCCTGACACCGATATCTCTCAACTCGCCCCTCAATGTTCCAGCTGGGACATCCAAGTGAGCTCCAGAGAGCGCTCGCACAACATCAATGAGCGAAAGCCTGTATGCGGAAAGCTTGTCAGCATGAACATTAACTTGAATCTCCCTCACATCGCCACCGAACACCTGTGCCATTGAGACGCCCCTCAAACGCTCTAACCGCTCAGCTATCTCATCCTCAGCGAACTTGCGCAAATCCTTTAACGGGCGTTCACCGCTGACTGCGAGCGTGACCACCGGGAAGGCAAGCACATCGATCTTGCTTACAACTGGCTCTTTAACACCTTCTGGCAACTGCGCTCTTATGGCGCTGAGCTTATCCCTCACTTCAGCTGCAGCATCACTACTGTCTATCCCGAGCTCAAACTGGATTGCGACGACTGAGATGCCCTCCTGCGAATAAGACATCACATGGCGCACCCCTGATATGGTTGCAACCGCTGATTCAATCTTTTCGGTTACCGCCGATTCAACCTCCTCAGGGTCTGCTCCAGGGTAAAGCGTCATGACAGTGACGAATGGGAAATCCACCCTCGGCATAAGCTCAAGCGGTAACCTCGACATCGCCCAGAAGCCGAGAACAACGAAGGCAAGCACCGCCATCGCAACCATAACTGGACGCCGAATGGAAAGCTCCGTTAGCCACATGCGCAAACACCTCAGCCGTGCTTAAACTCAATTTCCTCTTGGTGTCCGCTCACCTTTTGCATCAACTCAGAGCTTGCGCTTCCTCGTTATGCGCACTGGCGCACCATCGTATAACCTCTCCTGCCCAGATACGACGACCATCTCTCCCGCACTCAACCCGCTTACAACCTGCACCTTCTCGCCAACCTCAATGCCAACTTTCACATCCCTTCTCCTCGCCCTCCCTCCATCAACAACAAACACATATGCCCTTTCCCTATCACGGACAACGCATGTTGTTGGTATCATGATGGCTCCCTTCACTTCGCCAACCACCATCCGTCCTCTGGCGAACGAACCTGGCATGATGAACTCATGTAGCCCGATCAACTTTATCCGAGCGAGGAACTTCCTTGTCGCCTCACGGGCAACTGGGATAACCCTTTCAACGCGCCCTTCAATCTCCTTCCCTTGAAGGCTATCAACGCTCACAACAGCTTTACAACCATCGGAGACGAACCTGTATTCTGTCTCTGGTAGCTCGCCTTCAAAGTAAAGTCGTTCAATCGACACGAGCCTCATGAGTGGCATCCCGGGAGAGACCGTTTCTCCGACATCGACCTTCCTCTCAGCCACATAGGCGCTCACTGGCGCTCTTATCTCCGTTTTTGAGAGCTGTGTCTGTATGTTTTGGATTTGTGCTCTTGCTTGCTCAATGGCAGCTTTAGCAGCTTCGACTTGTTGCTTTGAGACGCCGATGCGCAACTCGCCAGCCCTCGCAAGCTCAACGAGTGCTTCCGCTTGCTTTTCTGCAGCTATCGCAGCTTCAAGTTGCTCACGCAACATTTGCTTTCGCCTTTCGTTCTCCTTAGCCAGCTGTAGCATCAGCTCGGCGTTCTTCACTTGTATGCGTGCGGCTTCAACTTGCAACGCATTGATTTGCTTGCGCGCCAAGCTTACCTTCGCAAGCTCATATAAAGCCTCAGCTTCAGCGAGTTGAGCCTTCGCTATTTCAAGCTCCCTCCTAACGGTTGACTTCTTCGTTCTCGCTGCCTCAGCTGCCCTGACACCAGCCTCAGCTTGCTTAACAGCTTCTTCTGCTGCCCTTATGTCCTCTGGACGAGTTCCCTCCTCAATCAGCGATAGCGCTTGCTTCGCCGATTCATAATTCGCCTTCGCAACTTCGTAGAGTTGTTTTGCTTGGTCGAACTGCGACCTTGAGATAGCGCCCTTGCTGTAAAGGAATTTCGCACGCTCAAACTCAGCTTGAGCCAGATCAAGGTTTGACTTAGCTTGATTGACAGATTGCCTCACTTGCTCTCTTTCCTGAGCCCTCGCTCCGCTCCTTGCCTTGTCAAGCATAGCCTTTGCGGATGCAAGTTGTGCCCTTGCTTGCTCTACTTGTGCTTCAACAACTTCATCCGTTGTTCCAACACTTTCTTCAGCCATGCTAAGCCTTTGGCGTGCCGATTTGAGCGCAGCCTCAGCACGCTTCAACTCCGTCTCAGCTTGCTCATCCGCTATCTTGGCTTGCTCCTCCGCTTGCCTTAAAGCCGTCTTCGCCGTCTCCAAATTAGCCTGTGCTTGCTCAACGCTTATCTCCGTCTCCTTAGTCGTCAAGTCAAGCGCTGTCTTAAGCTCACGCACACGCGCCTTGGCAACCTCAAGTTGAGCCTCCGCGCTCTTCAAGTCCGTCCCCACCTTCTTCCCCTCAAGCTCTTTGGCTATGCTCAATTGCCTGTATTGAGCTTCAGCAGCTGCGAGCGCTGCCTTCGCTTGTCTCAACTGAGCTTGCAGAGTTGAAGTGTCAAGCTGAATGAGCAGGTCGCCAGCATGAACGAAGTCGCCCTCGTCAGCGCCGACAAATGTGACCTTCCCCACCACCTCACTGCCCACATTCACATCGTCTTGTGACTTTATGCTCCCCGTAACTTCAATCTCCCTCTGGATGTTCATCTTGACGGCTTCCACAACTTCAACTGGGACGGCTTCAACCCCTTCTTCCTTGAGCTTTACAGCCTCACTGCTTGGTGAGTGGCGAAGCATCCTGAGGAGACCAAGACCAAACAAAGCTATGATGACAGCGATAGCGATTTGATGAGCTTTTATCGCGCCGCTTAACTTCCTTCGTGGCAAATGGGCGATTGCGAGCATCTCATTCGCCTCCTTTAGCGTTTCGAGCTCGGTTTATTTTTGTCCCCTCAAGTCAGCCAGAATCAACTCAACTGGCTTTCCAATAGCGAATTCAAAATCAGCGACAGCCCTATGAAGGTCATAGAGAGCCTTGACATGGTTTGTGCGAGCCCTCGTTAGCGCCACTTGTGCATCAAGCACCTCAAGTTGCGTTCCAGCACCAGCCTCATAGCGTAGCATCGCTATGCGATAAGCCTCCTCAGCCTGTTCAAGCGCTGCAATGGCAGCCTTGTAACGCTCTTGGGCTGAGCGCCAATTCAATATCGCTTGCTTCACCTCAAGCTCAACTTGCTTCTCAACACCCGATAGGAGTTCCTTAGCGCTTTTCAATTCAGCCTCGGCTTTCTCAACCTGTGCCCTAACCCTGCCAGAATCAAAAACTGGAACTTGAACGGTTAGCATGCCAGCTTTGGCTTCGGCTGCAGCGAAGCCCGTCTTCGTTTGCCTCCTAAATGTAGTTGCAAGCGATACCATAGGCAATCCATCCGCCCTCGCCAACCTTACCTGCTCTTCTGCGAGCTCAACAGCGCGCATCGCTGCCCTTAGGTCGGCGCGTTGTGACTTCGCAAGTTCAATAGATGCCTTCTCGGCATCCTCCCGAGTGAGTATCTCTGGCGGTTGGGGTGGCTCAGATACACCCACAAGCTGGACTGGCTCTGATATGTCCCTTGCAAGGAGCGTGTTGAATGCTGAGCGCGCGACCTCAAGCGCATTTTGCGCTCTTATGAGTTCGTCCCTCACCTGTGCCAGCTCAGCCTCAACACGCAACACCTCAAATTTAGCCACCCTGCCAGCCTCAAACATCAATCCAACCACCCTTCTCAACTCTTCAACTCGCTTTAATGCAGCGTTTGCAACTTCAACCAAAGCCTCGGCTTCAAGCACGCTGAAGTATGAATGCCTAACATTTCTCACCAGTTGGAGTTGGCTACCAACATGTTGCAACTCTGCCATGCTGGCTGTTTTCTTTGCAACGCCGTAGACAGCTTCGAGCCTGCCACCAGTGTAAAGTGGTTGTAGTAGTTGAAGGTTGAGCTCGCGATACGAATGTGGGATAACGGTTATCTCGCTTGGACCTACGCCCATGCCAATTGCTGGCACTCTGAAGCTAACTTCGGGTGCTTGTTCCCTGTAACTGGCAGAGAGGTCGAGTTTCGGATAAAATTGCGAGCGCGCATATTCGACGCCCTTCTTGGCTGCCACAACCTTTGCAGCGCTCGCCCTCACTTGTGGGTTGTTGCGCAACGCCGACTCCAGAGCTTCATAAAGCGTCATTTGAGCGATGGAGACACTTAGATGAGAAAACGAAAGCGCTAACACCACACCCAAAAGGCACTTCCCACCGCCGTTGAAATACATGCTCATCACCACATCCTCCCGTTAATGGCTTGCTTGTGTTTCTTCGGTGCGGTATCACCTGCGTTTTGAGCCCTCTACGCTTTGCAAGAAAGCTCTAAACTCAGTCCATGCTTCCTCGAGTTTCTTTGCGGGCATGATGAAAACGCCGAGCCCGGCAGGATGCGCGAAGATGAGCATCTTGTCACCCGGGCTAATCCCCTCCTCACGCCTCACATCTGCTGGCAATATGATTTGCCCTCGCTTCCCAACTGTCGCTATCCCTCGGAACAGGCGTGAGAAGGTTCCCTCACTGCTTGTGCGCTTCGCACTCTTTTGCATCTGACACACCATCCTGTCGGTTTGGTTTTTGCGTCAATTGCATTATAGCGCGCACATTGCATCTTTTGCATCCATTGCATCCATTGCGTCCATTGCATCTTTTGCATTAGTATCATGCGATGCCAGCCATCGCATCAATTATGAGCCTGCACACCGCATGCGCTATAGTATTTGGTTGAGCTTGTGGCATGAGGTGTTGAGAGGGGATGCGTTTTCACTACTTGAAAGACCCGTTATACAGCTTCACATATGCGCTTGCGCAACCAATCTTGCGGTTGCTTTTTCGCTTCAGAGTGGAAGGGCGAGAGAATGTGCCTTGTAATGGAAGCTTGCTCATCGCTCCAACTCATAGGAGTTATGTTGACCCGATATTCGTTGGTGCTGCCATACCGAGGCGTGCGTTCTACATGGCTAAGGCTGAAGCGTTTGAAGTTCCGTTGCTTGGGGTTCTCATGCGAGCTTATCATGCCTTCCCAGTCCACAGGGAGGTTTTTGACAAGCGTGCCCTCAAGACTGCACTTCGGTTGCTTGAGCGTGGTGAGGCGCTCGTCATCTTCCCCGAAGGGAAACGCAACCCAAACCACGAGCTACTCAAGCCGAAGCTTGGCATAGCCTATCTGGCATTGCGCACTGGTGCTCCAGTGCTCCCTGTAGCCATTTCAGGGACTGAAAAGGTCATGCCGATCGGGGAAGCGAAATTAAGGTTCGCGGATGTCAAGGTGCGCATCGGCAAGCCGATCGTCTTCGGAAAGCTCACCGATGAGAAGCCCGAAAAGAGGCTTGTCATTGAGGCAGCAAACAAAATCATGTTTGAGTTGAGCTCCCTATCGGGACGCCCATACAATCCGATAACAGTGTGAGTGTGACAGGTCATGAGGGTGCTCACGAAAACGAGGGTTTGCAAGGGCGTCGTTTACAAGCTACTTGGCATGCTCGTTTTCGCTCTACTTGCACTTCTTCAGCAAAGTCTTGAGGGCGCTTCCATCGTCATTGATGATTTCGAAAGTGAAGTGACCGATTGGGAATGCAGGGATTCAACACAGCTTGGTAGAGCGAACCTGTGCGCTATTTGGCTTGTCTCACCCGGCTGTCCACAGTCAAAAGGTAAGAGGGCTGCGCTCATAACATTTTTCTCAGCGAAGGATTCGTGGGCTTCCGTAAGCAAAAGCGTAGACGGCAGGAAACTCGTGGGCGCTGAGGGAATCTCGTTTTGGTTTCGTGGTGACGGTAGCAACACAAGTGTCACTCTCTCCTTAACTGTTAAAAGGAGCTTTGGTGAAACCGCAAGGTTTGATTTCAAGCTCCCGCTCGCCTTCTCGAGGTGGCAATGGATAGCGATACCGTTCAACGAGTTCCAAAGCCCATCGGGCAACCTCACGCTGGCGGGTGTCGAAAACATAACAGCGATCGAGTTTAGAATGGATGGCACTTGGGATAGCGCATTCGTGCTCGTGGATGACTTGCAGGCGTATGGCAGGCAGGAGTTGAAACCTACGGCGGTGGAACAGAGAAAAGGGGTTGAACCATCACCTACGGGTGCGAAGTCTGTCAGCGTCTTTGTTGAACCTGAAGTAGTGGTTGGAAAGGTTAGAGCAAGAGTTGGGACTAACTTGGACAGGGTTGCGTTGAAGTTGATCGGGAACATACAGGCGGTTGAGCGCGTGAGACAGCTACAACTTGGTATGAGCAGGATAAAGACCACCGATGTAACGATATGGAGCGAGGAGGGAGAGGGGAAGGGGTTGAACCACGAGCTAATGACCCAGTTGATAAACCTTGCGAGGGAATTGCGCACTCAGCCGATGATTGCAGCAGTCCCAATGACACAACAGCATTTTGAGAGCACCGACTTTGCGTTGCAGGTTGCTGACCTCGTTAAACGCTACAGCTCCGAGGTTGCCACCATCGAGATTAACTACTGCCATGCGTATACCTTGAGCGCTTCAACACAACGGGTGGTTGACCTCATATCTCGGGTCTCGGAGATGGCTGTGAAAGTTCGTCCCAAGTGTGCTATTGGTGGGGTGGGTTTGCTTGCGCCATGGCATGAACTCGTCATGGGTTTTCTGCGTCTCCCGCGCCCGTTTGACTTCTTCTCGGTTCATTTCTATGGGACACACAATGCCAGCACCACTACAGAGGCGCTCATGGATGCAGCGCTCAAAGGTGTCGCTGTCGACTTACCGAATCAAATCTCGATAAACCTGTTGAGCGCTTTGGTGAGACAGCGTTGGGGCAACACAACTGGCTTATACATCACCGAGGCGAACTTGAACTCGATTCGGACTGATGGCGGGCGTGCAAGGGATGAACGGATATCTCTACCTGAGGGGATGGCGTGGTGGATGGCGTTTCTACACACCCTTTCGACGAGCGTTGATGAGGTGCTCCAGTTCAAGCTGTGTGGCGATGGTTGGGGACTGATAGATGATGACCTGCTACCGACACCCGCATATTGGGCAGTGTGGATGTTCAACACATTCAGCCCAAAGGGCGCAAGCGTGTGCAAGCTAACAGTTGAAGGCTCTGGCATAAGCTGTATTGCGGTGCGCACCGCAACATCGCTCAATGTGCTCTTAGCTAACTTGGATAGCACATTGAAGCAAGTCGAAGTTAAGGTGAGCAACAGATTCGCACCTCAAATAACGATGGTGAGGTTGCGCCGTATCATGCCGACGGGCAAGTCCGTTAGCCAGCCGACTTATGAGTTGTTCTCACCAGAACCACGCATAGCGACATTGCTTCCTGGCTACGGCATCGGTGTGCTTCAATTTGTTACAGCGGGGCGCTAAACCTCATTCAAACGACACTGTAGCAGTCTGTTCGAGCACTCCTCTTAGGGCTTCTTCGATGCTTTCCTCGTCTTCACCAATCCACACATCTTTGAACAGGAACCAATGTTCTATGTGTTCGACGCATTCACCGTGTTCGATGCGTGTTAGCGGGCTCAGCGTTTCAAGTTCGAGCATACGATCGTTAGTGAACACTTCAGCGGAGCAACCGAAATCTGGATAGTGCGCTCCTTCAACATGCCTATGGCGTTTGACGAAGATATGCCCGTGGCGAGAGTAAGCGAGCCAACCCTCATGGTTAGCTATACCGATTTTTAACGGTGACGGTTTGCTTGGGTCTTGTCTAAGCAAAATGAACTTCTTGCCCCAACGCCATCTTCGGTCGCTCATATCGGTGTAGTGCCAGACCGTCATTGAGCGTGCTGGCAGTAGCTTCTCTTCATGTGGTATGAATGGTGGTTGTGGCAATATTGCCACCCCACCTTGTGCCATCACAGATAGAGCCCATGCAGATAGCTCAACAGCCCAAAGGTTGTGGTTTATCAACCTATGAACAATCGTCACATGTGTCCCAGACGGCGAGAGGAAGATGTCCATCTCCTTCTGTATCCCTGTGAGTTTCTCCGTTGGTTGCACTACATGCAATGAGTTTTCACCGACCTTGACTTCCACTGGTTCGTTGTCAGGTGCATATGTTCTTGGGCGCGCTTCTGGTGCGTGCCAAAGCCTGTGCCCACCGTAGATGCGCCACTCATCACCGCCAATAAGACCGAGCTGTTCTTCGAACTCGGCGAATTCGTTTTCGTCACCGATGAAGCCAAACCTTATCACCCTCGGACCGACATCACCTGTGACTATTAACTCAACGACATCGTTGAAGAGCCTGTAGCAGTTCGCCCAACCACCATACTTCACTTTCTCCACAGGCATGCTTAAGCTCACCCCTTTCATGAGGCATCTTCAAACCTTCAAAATCTCCTCCTTCAATCCGCTTGCCACCAAACCCAAATATATCAGCCCGCCCGGCAGTGCAGCCAACCAAGTTATGAGGCGCCACAGCAAAGACCAAAGTATTGCGCTCTCGGTGCCTACACCAGTGAGAGCCCAAAGGTGAGCAGCTGTTATTTCCCTGACGCCCAAGCCATGAATGGCAATCGGTATTGAGCTTATAGCTGTCAGGCTTGAGACCATCGCCACATAGAGCGGATAACTTCCTTTCATCCCGACTGATGAGCCGAGCCAATAGAGCATTGCGTCAAGGCAGAGGTGATACATGATGGCGATGACGAAAACAACAATTGCATACCAGGGCTGAGCCAAGAACAAGACAGCACCTTCACTGAACCTTGCGAGGCGTTGCTTCCACCTGCTCTTTGAATTGCGCCAGATGAGCAAGACAGCTATGAATGACGAAGCTACAACAAGTAGCATGAAGAAGACGAGGAGCGTTTTTATAACGAACTCCTTCACAGCCTTCCCGAGCCAAACAGCTGCGACGCACCCTAATGCCACCAGCGCGACAAAACCAGTTGAACGCTGTGCATAGACTGTCCCGATGACGCTTGAGAGGGGCAAGTTACAAGAGCGCTTGCTCGCTATGTATGCACGGATTATATCGCCACCAACGACGCCCGGGAGGAAGAGGTTGAAGAACATGCCGACGAAGAAAGCAATGAGCGCATCAATGAAGCGGATTCGCACGCCTGTAGCTAACGCTATAACCCACCAGTTGAAAGCCGATAGCGCCTGCAGGAAGCAGTAGATGACAACGCACATTAAAATCACCGTTACATGTGAGCTGTGCAGTTTGCTGAACATGCCTTCCTTGTATCCGAGGATGAGCACCCACACGAAAAGGGAGAGCGAGAAGGCTATGCGCAAATAAAGAAGCCACTTCCCCCTCCTGCCCACACGGGAGAACTCAAAGGCGCTTCCACTGTGCTCAGAGTTGGTTTTCCCTTCAACCTCCCCATCCATTTCCCTGTCCATCTGGCTTACCTCCTTGGGATGGCTACACTCGGTTGGTAATTATGGCTTAGTCAGTCAACCTGTCCAGGCGCTCAAACAATTTTGACCTTTGTAGCAACTGCTTGATTCACCTCATGAGCTTGTATAAGCCATTTGGCTAAATGCGCTACATTTGCTGGAACGGGGAATGCAAGATTGGCTTATGAACGGCAAACAAGAGGTGGGGCAGAATGCCTGTTGACATCCGTCAAGGGAGCGCTAAAGGGAGTTCAGATGCTGGCAGTGCTCGCAAGGTGCGAGTTGGGCTTATCGGTTGCGGGCACATGGCTAATTTGGTTCACTATCCATCGCTCGCCGAGTTTGAGGATGTTGAATTTGCCGGCATATGCGACATCGTCCCGCAGAAGCTCCACTCGACCGCTGATCGCTTCAACATTGAGGCTCGCTTCACCGACTACAAAGAGATGATTGAGCGCACAGCGCCAGAGGCAGTTTACATACTGATGCCACCACACCAACTTTTTGACATTGTCGTCCACTGTCTCAGGCAGGGGCTACATGTGTTCATTGAGAAGCCACCTGGGGTTTATTCGGAGCAAACACGCAACATGGCTAAGCTCGCCGAGCGCAAAGGGTGTTTGACGATGGTAGGCTTCAACAGGCGCTTCATACCGCTACTCAGGCTTTTGAAAGACATGATCAAGGAGAGGGGTCAAATACAACAGTGCGTCGCCACATTCTACAAGCACTGGGTTGGAGGTGAACCATACTACGGTGGCGCTGTCGATATTCTCACATGCGATGCCATCCACGCTGTTGATGCGTTGAGGTGGATGTCCGAGAGCGAGCCGAAGAAAGTCGTTAGCAGTGTGAGAGCTGTCTCGAGCTACTTCAAAAACAGCTTCAACGCTTTGATAGAGTTTGAGAACGGATGCGTCGGCATACTGCTCACGAACTGGGCTGCGGGGAGAAGAGTCCACACATTCGAGATGCATGGCGTGGGCATATCAGCGTTCGCAAACCCAGACGCCGATGGCGAGGGAATTGTGTATGCGGACGATGGGAAACTGGTCAAACGAATAACGCCTCAGGAGGCAGCAGGCAGTGAGCAATGGCACAAGCTCTATGGTTTCTACGATGAGAACAGACACTTCATCGACTGCATCAAAGCTGGTGAACTGCCACAAACTCATTTTGGTGATGCTGTCAAAACGATGGAACTAATTGATGCCATCTACAGGAACAGCATTTAACGCTGGGGGTTAAGCGTATGAGAGGCATCGTCTTATGCCTGTTGGTGCTCCTTATGTCGTTTGCCTCGTTTGCGCTTGACGAGGTGAAGCTGTGTGAGGAAGTCTTGATAGACCCCGGAAGGGCGCACACATGGTCAATCTACGCGTTTAAGGTGAACGGGAGGAAGGCGACGGAGGAAGAGAGCATGAATGCCTTGATCATACCGAGCGGTAAAAGCGTATTGCTTGAAATGAATGCGAGGTTGCACTATGGGCGTTTGGCTGGCTCGACGACGGCTATGGTGATACGCATAAACGGGATGACGATGGACGCACATCAACTCGTTAACAAACACATCTCCTTCCAAACTCGCGGCGGTGCTGTGCTGACTTGGTATGGCAATGGTTCTTGGCGTGTTCTATATAGCCCCGATTTCAAGGTAGCCTCAGATGATGTGGCTAACCCATACAGCGTGATCGATGCCGACCCTTACAAGTTCACCTTCGACATAACGGACATGCTCTTGGACGGCAAGAACACGATAACGATACAACACACAGTGGCGAGCATATCAAGCAGGCTTGTCATAAGGGACGCACGCATAAGGATCGCAGATGAGAGGATATCAAAGCCAGCTGGCGTGGAAGCGCTACCTAAGTATGTGCCGACTACACCAAAGCCATATCAGTATTCGGTGCAGTGGCTCGAAGGTGGTGGGATGCGCATAACGGTCTCCGATGAGAACTTCATCTTGGGCACTGAGCTGTCTGTGCCGGGTGGTGGATGGCATGAGCTTAAAGAACAGATGACGCCATCACCTTGTGGCTTGCGCATAAGCATTGATAGGAGGACGAAACGACATTTGCTTCTCAAGGCGAGTTGTTCGCACTACTCCTTCGAGAGGGAAGCTGAATGCCATGATGAATGGATTGATGTGAACGACACTGTGGTGAACCTGACGCAAGAGGATTTGGGCGTGTGCGTTCGTCATATTGTCAGACGAGAGGAAGGTAAGCCTACACATGTTTATCTTTGCGGCTTAGAAATGAAAGCACCGCGCTGTAAGAACCGATCGAACGGCAACATGACGACGCTACTCGTTGGCTCTAAAGCGATGATCGGGCTACTGCCGCTTGATGATGTTTTCCGTGTCCATTGCATCAACTTCAGAGAGGGAGATCATGCAGGCATATGTGATAGCGAGCTTGTGCTCCCATCGAATGGGAGGATAAGCATGCGTTGGCGCATTCATCCGCTAATGCGCCCAGAGCAGTTTGAGGATGACTCAGATTATTGGGCTTTCATAAACTCAGTTCGCAGGGGGTTGGATGTCAATTTCAAGCTCGAAGGACCTTTCGCCTTCCTCTCACCGAGCATGCTGAGTTGGAGCGACGATATGCTTATGCGCTGGCTTGAGTTGCGGAGTGTCAAATTCGTTTCGGGCACAATAGGCAGGTTGCCAGATGGGCGATATGCGCATGGCACAGCTTACCTTAAGGCAAAAGAAGATCACATGCTCTGGCGCGAGCTGTTCAGGCGCATACGGAGTTTGCGCCCGGATGTAAAGTGCCTGATGTATTTCCACTCATTCATCAGCACCGAAGAGGACGCAGAGAAGAAATACGCCGATGCGAGGTTAACAAGCGCCACTGGGAAGCAACTTGCTTATCCGCATTCAACATACCTGCCCCTTTTTTATCCAACCCTCACAAACAGCTACGGGAAAGCGCTCACGCGCTACTTTGATGTTGTGTTCAACGAGATAGGTGCAGATGGCATATACTGGGACGAAATCGAATTCAGCGCATCGCTTTGGACATACGATTGCTGGGATGGATACAGCGCTGACCTGCACCCAGATACATTTTCGGTGCTCCGAAAGAAAGCAGCAATACCGCTTTTGACACAGCCTTGGAAAATAGCGCAGATAGAGAGGTTGCTCAAGGCAGGGAAGGTCATCATCGGGAATGGGATGCCGATGACGGAGAGCATGGCAAAACTGCGCGTGATAAGGTTTCGTGAGACTGGCTCTTTGTTCAACTTGCTTGATAGCCACACATACACCCCGATCGGCTTGGGAGACCATTTCACTCAACGCACCGAGCAAGATGTCATTGACCAGATAAGGCGCAACTTGAGCTATGGCGCCCTCTACTTCTACTATCCAGCTGCAATACAGCAAACGCATACGAACCTGACTGAGCACATGTTCCCATTCACCCCGATTGAACTCCACAGCGGTGTGCTCATCGGTGAAGAGCGAATACTAACAAACCGCTCTGGCATATTCGGGTGGGGCGATAAAGCGCGCGTGAAAGTTTATGCCTATGATGAGAGTGGGAGGGCAGTTCAGCTTGAGCCAGACATTGTGAGTGACGACAAGCAAACGCTTGTGAAACTGCGATTGCCACCTCGCTATGTCGCAGCCATAGTTAGGGAATGAGGATTCGCTATGATTCCCGAAAGCGATACTGCTTTAGTGATGTTGGAGCACGATGTCTGTGTTCGCCGAACTAAGCAACTTGGTTAGGTGGAAGATGTGGTATCCACTGCATGGCAAATCCAGCGCATGGCTCTCCAAACGGTAGAAACTCACTGATGGCTTTAACTGCGGAGCTATCAGCGGTTGTGGTGGTGATGCGCAACATGCGAAGTTCGGTGGGACATGAATTTGACGGAGGTGCTGAGAGGCTACCGTCGTGGGCTATAGTTGGTGCGGGTGGCATAGGGCTCACTTTCGCAACGATGCTTTGCGAGAGTGGGCATAAGGTGTATCTCGTTTGCCGACCTTGGCAAAGGGATGCGCTTGAAAGCGAAGGGGCTTTCGTGACAGGGTTGTTTGGTGAACACCATAGCAATCCGATCGTGGTTGACGATGTTGGGAAGTTGAAGGAAGAGGTTGAAATATATGGTGTGGCGACGAAAGCATACGATACAGCAACTGTTGGATTAGCGCTTGCGAATGTTATTCGCCATAGCGCCATCGTTGTGTCATTGCAGAACGGATTGGGCAATGTTGAGACGCTTATGGAGTTGCTACCTCACTGCCGTGTTCTTGGGGCGCGGATCATATTCGGCGCCGAGCGCATAGGCGCAAACAGGGCTAAGGTGACCGTCTGTGCCGACGATGTTGTCATTGCTCCATTGGGCAAAAGGGAATGGGTTGATGATGCGGAGTTTGTGACGGCATCTTGTGTTAGCGCTGGGATACCTTGCAGGAGCGATTCAGACATAGCGCCTTGGTTGTGGGACAAGGTGCTATATAACGCAGCGCTAAATCCGCTCGGTGCGCTCCTCAACATGACATACGGTGAGTTGGCTGACGATGAGCTTACGCGCTCGGTCATGAATGCGATTATTGATGAAGCGTTTGCAGTCGCAAACTCCTGTGGAGCACCACTGCGGTGGCGTGATGCTGATGAATACAAGAGGCATTTCTACGAGAAGCTTGTGCCACCAACTAAAGCTCATAGGGCGTCAATGCTTCAAGACTTGCAGGCTGGCAAGCGCACAGAAATAGATGCGCTCAATGGAGCCATAGCGAGGCTTGGGAAACAGTGCGGGATAAGAACCCCTTTGAACGACGCCGTCACGAGTTTGATTAGGAGGCGCGAGAGGGGTGAGATGTTGGATGCACAGCGAGTTCGCTCGGAGCTCGAAAGCATCCTCGGTGAGCTCGGCTTGCTTAGAAGGAAGTGAGCGGAGTAAGTTTCGTTTAAGTGGGTGGGGAGCGTTTTCGTGGTGTTTTGTCTTTGCGGTTGCTCTGCTCGCCAGCTCAAGCTGTAGAAGGAGCGATATCGTTGCGAAGGTCAACGGCGATGTCATCTTTGAAAGTGAGTTCATATCGGAGTTGTTGAGAAGGGCAGGTAAGGATGTTTTGAAGGAGATGATAACCGAAAAGCTCATAAGGAAGGAAGCGAGTGCGAAAGGGATAACTGTCACGCCTTCGGAAGTGGATGCAGAGTTGAAACGCAGGTATGGTGAGTTGCATGCAAGCGCTGATGAAATTAAGAGGTTGAGGCGAAGCATTGAGACGAACCTGCTTTTGAAGAAGCTGTGCATGAGTGATGAACGAGCCATGCCAACTACAAGCGAGATCATCGCTTACTACGAACAGCATAAGGAGGAATTCGCCGCGCCAGAGACGGTGAGACTGCGATGCATCGTTGTTGGCGATGAAGCGAGCGCTGTAAGCGCTTATAGAGCCCTGGTTAACCACAAAGGTGATTTCGCAAGGCTCGCATCACAAATCTCAATTGATGAATCGACGAGGGGCAATGGTGGCGACATGGGCAAGCTACCTTTGAAAAACCTCCACCCAAAACTGCGGAAGGTAGTCGAGGGGATGGATGTCGGTGGTATAAGCAAACCTTTCGAGCTCGATGGCAGGTGGTGGATAATCAAAGTTGAAGAGCGCACAGAAAAGCGATATCGCTCCCTCGATGATGTGAGGCAGATGATCACGCAAATACTTCGTGAGCAGAAAGCCCTTGCGTTGCAACCAGTATACATAAGGAAGCTTTGGGAGAAGGCGGATGTAAAGATTTACCATCGTGAGCTTCGCGGGATAGAACTGAAGTGAGAGATACAGTTACTTGGCATCTATTGGTGATGCGACATGGATGAGCGTCCCATTGAGGAACTCTCGCCAGAGGAGCTAAAAGCAAAGATTGACGAGCTGATTGAATATGTCCTTGAGGGGGAGCCGAGGGCGGAGCAATGGCGTGAGTGGCGCCTCGCACTTGAGGAGCGCCTGAGGCACATTCTGGATATGCGCTCAAGAGGCATAGTCGAATTCGAAAACTTGGACGAGCTCATTAAAGACCTTGAGGAGAAAATCAAGGTGCTGAGAGAGCAGGAGATCATAACAGAGTTTGTTGAACAGCAAGTGCACGCTATCATCGGCAAGGTGATGCTACAAAAAGCCCTTGAAGAGGAGCTTGAAACTTCCTAACAAGAAATTTGAGCTTATGATGAAGGGTTATCTTTCTCCCGTCTCCGATGCCTCTTCTGGTTGAGCTTCGTAAGAGAAGCTTTTCGCTTCGCCTTTTATATCTTCACGGCATATGCGTGTAGCCTCTATCAATTTCTCCAGGACGCTTTCCAACTTATCCAGTATGCGCAACGCGCTTTCAGTCGCATCGCTTAATATCCTTCTGCTCTCCTCTACAGCTCTGCTCAGCGTTTCGTCAGCTCTCTGCTCAGCTCGTCTAAGTAGCTCTTCTGCTTTCTGTTCTGCGAGCCTTGTTATCTCGCTTTGGTTTGTTCTCCTCTCCACTTCCTGTTGAGCCTGCTCAAGCATGCGTTCTCTTTCCTTTTCAGCCTCACGCAATATTCGTTCAGCTTCCTCATGTGCTGCCCGCAGGCATTTTTCGCGCTCCCTGACTATCTCCTCAGCCATGCGCAGTTCATTTGGGAGGGCGCTCTCAATCCGCCTGAGTATCACTGACACATTCTGCTCATTGACGAAGCGCCAGTAAAGGAAACCCCTGCTCCTCTCGATCGTCTCTTCCAATTCCTTAATCAAGTTTCTGATTCGCATTTCGTGCTCCAGAATGGCTGATGCACCCCCTTTCAATCATCTTTGCTTCCAACCTCCGCAACACAGGCGGTGGAACTAACTCACGAACGCATCCACCGAGCATTGCCACTTCCTTCACGATGCTTGAGCTGAGATAGGCGTATTCAAGGCTCGTCATGATAAACACTGTCTCAATCTCTGGTGCGAGCTTCCTGTTCATTGAAGCCATTTGAAACTCATAATCGAAGTCGGATATAGCCCTCAACCCTTTGATGATAACTCTAACCCCTTTCCTTCTGGCGAACTCAACGAGCAAGCCATCAAACTGTTCAACGGTCACATTTTTAATATGCGCGCATGCTTCCCTTACCATCTCAGTTCTCTCCTCAAGTGTAAACAAGGGGCGCTTTGAAGGGTTCGTGGCGACAGCCACTATCAAGTGCTCAAAGATTTTAGCTGCCCTTTCTATCACATCCAAGTGCCCGTTAGTGATGGGGTCAAATGTGCCTGGGTAAATCGCCTTCACAACTCCTTCACCACCTTGTTCATCAACGGATTGAACGCTTGCGAGCGTAAAAGCTAAAAACGGTTTCGCCGATTGAGTGCGATCTAAGTAATTCTAAAGAGCTACAAGCACAAGAAAGCGAATCCCTACGAGAATGTTGGACGATGAAAAGACCTTCCTCATCAAGCAACCCTGAATTCTCATCAAGCCACTTCAGCAACCTGTTAGCCAAGTCGGTGCCGTAAGGCGGATCAGCAAATATGATATCAAACTTCTCTCCCGTTTTCAAGAGCCTTCGCATCGCTGCTATGGCATCGGAGCATATGACCTTAACCTGCTTCTGGCAACCAAACATTGATATGTTTCTCTGCAATGCGGCGACGCAAATCGGGTTGCGCTCAATGAATGTGACTTTAGCAGCACCCCTGCTGAGCGCTTCCAAGCCGACGCTACCAGAGCCTGCGCACACATCCAGAAATGAAGCATCAACGACTTTGTCTCTAAGGATGTTGAAGAGCGCTTCCCTTGCCACTTCCGATGTCGGGCGAAACTGAGGTGAACGGATCACCTTTAGCTTCCTGCCACGAAACTTACCTGCTATGATGCGCATCGTTAAGCCACCCTCTCAAACTGCACCGTAAATGGGTATGGGCAACCTGAGCCCAAAAATGATGCAGAGACGAACCACCCACAGAAGAAGCATGAGGGCAAGGAAGAGAATAAGCAATATCCTCACCACTCGCCCATCGTAAGTGAGGAGCTTTCTGTTCATAACTGCTTCAAGCGCAAAGACGAGCGAGAGCGCTATGCCAGACACAAAGAGAAGCAATCCAAGCGGATGAAAGGCGAACGCTTCCTTGAACCTACCATTAGCTGCTGCAAAAAGAGCCCTCGTCATGCCACATGACGGACATGGTAAGCCAGTGATCTCGTGGAAACCGCAACGCCACAACATCGGTGGATGATCAAAAAGCGACATCACAAAAACAGCCACCCATATGCTTAGCGAAAGCAACAGCCTTTGAACCCTGAATGAAAAAACACGCTGTGCCATCTCGATTACACCGATGCCTCACCAACCGCCTTTAACTTCCATCGGTTCAGTTTAGCTTTACGCAGGTTAACTTGCAAAGAGCCGTTCGCCATATTTTATTTGGGTAGCTTGCTTAGCTTCCATGCCCGGTGAGAAACCTAAATTGTGGGTGAATGCACCACATGTTGTGCTGGAGAAGATCAACATGTGATGCGTGGGATGATTTTGCGAAGAGTGTTTTGGAGATGAAGGACGAGATAAGGAGTTTGGATGCGCTTTGCAGGGACTTCTACAATGAAGATGCTCGTCCTGTGGCTGTGAAACTGCTTGGCAAGCTACTTCTACGGGATCTTGAAGGGCGTTTATGTGGTGGGATAATCGTTGAGACTGAGGCTTACCTTTCAACCTGCGATCCAGCAAATCATTCCTATCGTGGCTTGAACAGGCGCAACCGCTCGATGTTCGGACCTCCGGGGCATGCGTATGTCTATCGCATCCACCAACAGCATTGCCTTAATGTTGTGACAGAACCCAAGGGTGTGCCGAGTGCTGTGCTCATCAGGGCAATACAACCGATATGGGGAGTTGAGCTTATGCTCGCTAACAGAGGGAAAGGTGATGTTGCGGGGTTAACCGACGGACCTGGTAAAGTTTGTCAGGCACTGGCTATCGACTTAAGGCATGATGGCTTGGACTTGACATGTAAAACGGAGCTTTGGATTGCTGAGCTCCCGAGCAACATAGTGCTTCCGAGTTTTTATGTTGGCATCTCAGAGCGCGTTGGCGTGACCGCAGCGAAAGATTTGCTCCTCCGCTATTTCATCTTCGGGAACGCTTTCGTCAGCCAACCAAGGAAACCGCGATTGCTCATGAGTCAAGGCGAGGCGCTCTCATGGGTTCGCAACAAACTTCGCTGTTGATTGTGAGGCAACCTAAAATATCGGCAGGCAAAACATGAGGTGGCTCACATTCAAATCGTGAGTCGGCATTGAAAGGGTGGTGATAACCTTGTCTCCACATGATACAACACAAGCCATAGTGCCGATGCTCGTCTACATGCTTGCGCTGTTTGCCATCTTCTACATCTTCCTCATCCATCCGCATCGCAAACAGCAGAAGGAGAGAAAACGCTTCCTTGAGTCACTCAAGAAGGGAGATAAAGTTGCAACGATAGGTGGCATATGCGGGCAGATAACAAACCTTGATGATGACATCGTCACTTTGCAAGTTGCTGACGGGCTTGAACTGCAGGTGCTCCGCTCGGGCATACACCGCTACTTGGAGCAGGAAGAGGCTGCGAAGATGAAGGAACTTTGGAACAAGCGCAAAAGGCGATGAAGGAAATCGCTCATGATGGGCTTGAGAAGGTGCAAGGACAATATGAGCTGTCAGAAAGAGAAGATGCTCCGAAGTGAGGGCAGAATCAATCTACTCTCTTTGAGGTGGTTGGTGGCATCAGCAGTTTGCGCCGTTGTCATCTTGTTTGTGATCGTCCACCTTGCCAAACAATCCCTCACACCATCACCTATCGGCTCAGAGATAAATCATGTTCAGAAAGACATAGTGCTCAACATCACAGCCAAGCTCGTCGTGCTGATTGAGCCGATGCTACCCAACTTGGTGGAGAAAGATTACACAAGGGTTATGAGTGAGCTGGATAGGCTACTACGATCGTTCATGGCAGACGCTGATGAGAAAACCCTCTCCAAACTTTGCATCCTCTACGGCTACTTGGGGATGCGCTTACGAGCGCACGAGTGCTTTAAAGGGTTGCTACAGCGTTTGGGTGGCAAAGAGAACCAAAGAGCGCGCCTGCTTCGGGTCTTGGTCTCCGATAAACGCATCAGCCCACAAAGCGCAATCGAAATCGAACGAGGCATTGAATCGCTCCAACTTGGGTGGTTTGAAAAGCTTGCGAAGGCTTGGCTTTGCGATAAAGCTTTCATGTTCGCTCGCGCAAACGAGCTGAGGAGTGAAATCCACCTCTCAGCAGTCAGAGGCTTGATACCGCTGTTTGGCATCTTGGGTGTGTTGTTGGTTGTCGGCGTGTTTGGTGTTATTCTCACACCGCTCATCACATATTTGCTTTGCAGAGACATGAGGAGAAGAGAAGGGCGAGTGGGGATTGTTGATCCGCTAATGCTCTTTGAGGCGTTCGTTGTTTACCTTGCGGTAGTTGAGGTTGTAGCTCCAGTTTTAGCACAGCAATTGGCACTCAAGACATCAAAAACATATGAGGCGATGTTTGCCACCGCTTTGCTTTCAAACCAGATCCTCACTGCCCTCACTTTACTTTGGTTGTTGTTTTTGATTCGTGGCAGGTATGGCAGTCTCTCATCTATCGGGTGGCATGCCAACAAAGTTGGGGGCGAACTTGCTTTTGGTCTTACAGCATACATTTGCATAATGCCATGGGCATGGCTTCTATCGCTTTTGAGCTTCCTTCTCTCAAGGTCGCTATCGGGCGTTTTACAAGAACCGATACACCCTGTGGCTCAAGCTGTGGTGCTCCGTAGCTCACCGTTGTTGATATTGGCTGTTTTCGTTGCTGGTGTGCTTATCGCACCGACGGTCGAAGAGACATTCTTCAGGGGTGTTTTGTATGGCATCTTGAGGCAACGCATGGGCATCTTATCGAGCGCCACGCTGAGCGCTTTGCTTTTCGCCATCCTTCATCCACAGTCGCTATTGGGCATGCCGCCACTTTTCATCATCGGCTTTTGGCTATCGCTACTCTATGAGGCACGAATGTCTATCGTTGGATGCGTTCTTGCGCACGCGTTGATCAACCTCACCTCGTTAGCGCTTCTAACACTCTTCATCCTGCTGCGATGAGCTATAGGTATGTTGAATTCACTCTCCTCAACTTGCTCTTCGGCTCACACCACCGAGCTCTACCGACTGGCATAATAAGTTTTGGAGCAATCAGATCAGCATCGCAGAGGGTGATGTGAACGATGAAGCCAGAGGTTGCGCTCTCGGTTCTCCTCGTTGGAGTGATGATAATATGCGCTCGTGCATCAGGCGAATCGCTCAACGACATAGCGGGACGAATACCGAACGAATTTGACGGTTGGAGGGCGGATGGTCGGTGGCGCTACTATGACCGAAAGACACTCTTCCAGCATATAGATGGCGGAGCTGAACTTTATCTTGCCTACAGGTTCAAGGGGGCAATCGTTAGGAGATACCTTAAGGGCAAAGAGATGGAGATAGCGCTTGACATCTACGATATGGGAACACCAGACGATGCTTTCGGAGTGTTCAGCGTTGAGCGCTTGGGTGAAGATGTGGGCATAGGACAAGGCTCCGACTACATTGAAGGTTTGCTTCGTTTTTGGAAGGGGCGCTTCTTCGTCTCAATACTAACGCGCCTTGAAACGGACGAAACCAAATCTGCCGTGATGAAACTCGGTGGCATCGTAGCGAACGCGATAAGCGAAACGGGAAAGCTCACAAAGCTCATATCAATCCTCCCAACTGAGGGCTTGAAGGAGAGGAGCGTGTGTTTCCTGCGCAAGCATACGATACTGAACCGCATCTACTTCTTGGCTGATAAGAACATCTTGGAGTTGGGAGATAATACAGAGTGCGTGATGGGCAGATACGAGCAAGGCAACAAAAGTGCATACTTGCTTCTCATACGCTACAGTGATGCGAGGGGTGCCTCCAAGGCTTTGAACAGGTTTATCACCTCTTACATACCTGAAGCGAAGCGCTCAAAAGTAGCGAAGCTTGAAGACGGCAAATATGTAGCGTCAGATTCATATGGGCGGTTTCTGCTCATAGCGCTTGATGCAACGACGAAGGAGTTCGCGCTCAAACTCATCGAAGCAACACGCCAGAGGCTGAAGGAGGTGAAGATGTGATGAGCGATGTGTTTTGCAGGTCGAAGCTTACAAGGCGCGATTTCATGCGCCACGCTGCTTATGCAGCGCTTGCCACGACCGTCGGAACAGAGATGCTCCAGTCACAAGGAAGCGGTGAGAAGAAAGTCAAGGTAGTGCTCGTTCGCGATGAAGAAGCTTTGGACAAGAACCGTAATCCCAATCCCAAGGTCATCTTGAGGATGCTTGACAGGGCTGTCACAGAGCTTGTCGGTATAAGCGATCCAGTTGAAGCATGGCGCAAGCTTGTGAACCCAAACGACTTGGTTGGCATAAAGACGAATGTGTGGTCATACCTGCCGACACCTAAGGAGGTTGAAGATGCTATAAAGCTTCGCCTCATGAACGCTGGTGTATCTAAGGAGAGGATTTTGATTGACGATAGGGGCGCGCGCACGACGCTTGCTAACTGCACAGCCTTGATAAATGTGCGTCCGCTCAGGACGCACTACTGGGCTGGCATAGGTGGTTGCATCAAGAACTACATCATGTTTTCACCAAACCCATCTCAGTATCACCCAGACACATGTGCATCTCTTGGGCACATATGGACACTACCGATAGTGAAAGGTAAGACGAGGTTGAACATACTTGTAGTGTTAACGCCTTTGTTTCATGGCATAGGACCACATCATTTCTCACCGAAATACATATGGGACTACAAAGGGCTGTTGGTCTCGTTTGACCCTGTGGCTGTAGATGCTATTGGCGTCCAGTTGCTCTTGGCGAAGAGGAGGGAGTTCTTCGGCGAGGAAAAACCACTGCCATATAACACGCACCACATCATCTATGCTGATAAGAAGTATGGCATTGGGGTGAGCGACTTAAGCAAGATAAACCTTGTCAAGCTGGGTTGGATGGAAGGCGTTCTCATATGATTTAGGGGTGAGCCAAAAGGTGTCAGAGTTGCGTCGTGACCCAATAATCGGGCGGTGGGTGATAATAGCAGCGAGGAGAGCTGAACGCCCAGTAGCTGTAGCGGATAGGGAAACGGAAGGGGAGGACATCGATACAAAGGTATGTCCATTCTGCCCCGGCAACGAACACAAAACGCCACCTGAAGTTTTTGCCATCCGTCCAAGCGGTGGCGAGCAAAACTCATCTGGTTGGTTGATAAGGGTTGTGCCAAACAAGTATCCCGCATTGACCATTGAGGGCGAACTCAACAGGCGAGGTCTTGGCATGTTCGACTACATGAACGGTGTTGGCGCACACGAGGTCATAATTGAGACGCCAGAACATAAAGCGCATTTGGCTGACATGCCACTTTCGCAGATAAAGCTCATCCTGCTAACATACAGGGAGAGGATTGTTGACCTCAGAGGCGATAAGCGTTTCTTATACACGCTCATCTTTCGCAACTACAAGTCTGCAGCTGGTGCGACTTTGCCCCACCCTCACTCACAGCTCATCGCCATAGCGATAACACCTGAAATAGTCAGGCGCGAGCTTGAGGCTGCAAGGAAGCATTTCATGGAGAAGCAAAGATGCCTCTTTTGCGATCTCCTCAACCAAGAGCTAAAGCTTGGTGATAGGGTTGTCCTTGAGACAAAGCACTTCGTAGTGCTGGCACCGTTCGCCTCGCGCTTCCCATACGAGTTGCACATCTACCCGAAGGAGCATTGCCATGACTTTGTCTTGATGAACGAGGAGCAACTCGAGGACTTCGCAACCACGCTTAAAACCATCTTGGCTTGCATACGAGATGTCTTAAACGATCCACCATACAACTATGTTCTCCACACATCTCCCAACCCTGTGCCGCGCCCTGGAAGACCAGACTATTGGCAGACGCTGGAATATGACTACCATTGGCATTTTGAATTCATACCGAGGTTAACGAAAGTGGCTGGGTTTGAGTGGGGAACTGGGTTCTACATCAATCCAGTCCCGCCAGAAGTTGCAGCGAGTGTTCTTAGGCAGGCTTTGGGTTCACAAAATACCTCACCATAGGAACTGAATTGGTGGTGAGCGTGATGAGTGTCAGCAGGTTGCCACAAGAGGAGAGGCGTGCAGCTCATCTCAGTGTGCTAATGAAAGTGGCGCAGGAAGCCCTCAAAGCTTTTGACCTGCAAAGCCTTTTCAACTCCACGGCAGAGGCGCTCCGTGAGCATTTCCAATACTACGATGTGGCTATTTTCGAAGTCGATGAAAACAGAGAGGAGTTGGTCTTGAGGGCTCATTCTGGTGCATATGAGCTACCATCAGGCTATAGGCAGAAGGTTGGCGTTGGCATTGTCGGATGGGTGGCGAAAACTGGCGAGCCACTGTGTGTTGGGGATGTCCTCTCAGATCCAAGGTATGTTATGGCTTCGGAGGCGGAAACGAAGACTCGCTCAGAGCTCGCTGTCCCGATAAAACTTGCTGGGAGCACTGTTGGCGTCATCGACATACAAGCGCCAGAGGTGAACGGATTTGATGAGGAAGATGTCCGGTTGATTAAGACTGTCGCAGACCAGATGGCTAAAGCTATTGAGGCTATTAGGCAGTTTCAAAGGGCGCACATGTTCAGGGAATTGAACGAGCAGATAATAGAGAACTTCCCCGAAAGCGTCGCAGTGGTAAATGAGAGTGGGATGATAGTGGCTGCGAATCAAAAGTTCTGCCGCGAAGTCAACCTCCCGAAGGAGGAGGTCATCGGCAGTTCGCTGTATGACATCGTTGACCAGTCGCTTGTTGAATCGCTCAACTTGCGTTCAGCAGTGGAGAGGGTTCTGGAGACTGGTGAGCCGAAGCACTACCTCGGCGTGCAGCATTTTTCCAAAAGGCATCCTCCAAGGTTGCTTGAGATACACATATTGCGTCTCCAAGCTGCTGGCAGGAGGAGAATCATTTTCCTCGTTGATGACGCTACGGAACGCTCAAGAAGGGTGTTTAAGCTTGAGATGCTATTGCAGATAACGCAAGCCATCGGAGAAACACTTGAACTTAACAGGTTGTTGCACGCCATACTGAAATCACTAACGGCAGGACCGGGGCTTGGCTTCAACAGGGCTATTTTGTTCTTGGTGAATGAAGATGAGACGGAGATGGAAGTGGCAATGGCTGTTGGTCCAGCGACGAGGGAAGAAGCCTATGCTATTTGGGCGAGGCTGGCTCAGGAGAAATGGACTCTCAAGCAGTTTATCGAGGATTATCCTGGCGAGGAAGGGCTATGGCAGACACCCTTCCAGCAAGCTGTGCGTGGGATAAAGATACCATTGGCAGATAGGAACGATATCCTTGTTCAATGCTTGTTCAGCGGAGAAGTTCAAAAGCTTGAGCGCCCCTCTCAATATCACAATTTGCATCCTCGCCTGAGGGAGCTTTTTGGAGATGTCGAGATAGTCTGCATACCCCTCGTGGCGAAGAAAAAACCGCTTGGCATAATCATAGCCGATAACGCCTTTTCAGGACAGCCTATAGCATCAGAGGAGATTGAGGTCTTGCGCCTTTTTGCGACGCCAGCAGCACTCGCCATAGACAACGCCAGAGCATATCGTCAAGTTCAAAGGCAGGCTTTACAGCTTGAAGCAGCTCTGGCAGAGTTGAAAAGCGCTCAAGAGAAGTTAATCCAATCTGCGAGGTTGGCTGCCATTGGGCAAACAGCAGCGAAGGTGGCACACGAGATAAGAAACCCGCTCGCAACGATCGGGGGATTCGCAAGAGCTATCTTGAAAGCACCAAATGACATTGAGCGGGCAATACGCAACGCGAGAATCATCTATGAGGAGGTGAGGAAGCTTGAGGAGTTACTCCAAGAGATGCTTGACTTCACATCGCCGAAAGCGCCCTCACTGAAATGGGCTGACCTGAACGAGCTTATCAGAGGCGTCTGCGCAAAGTATGAGAATCAAGCTCGCGACGCAAATGTTGACTTGTTGCTTGAGCTGTCTGAAAACCTACCAATGGTTATGGTTGATGAGAAGCAGTTTGAGAGAGCGCTTGTCAACCTGATACAGAATGCGTTTCAAGCGCTAAGGGGTGGTGGGCAGGTAACCATTAGGACATGGTGTGAGGATGATTGTGTCAAGCTTGCTGTAACGGACAACGGTTATGGGATACCACCAGATGCATTGCAACACATCTTTGAGCCGTTCTTCACAACGAAGCCAAACGGTTCAGGACTCGGGCTCGCCGTCGTGAAGAGGATAGTCGAAGACCACAACGGGCAAATTGAGGTGAGCAGTCAACTCGGTGTCGGGACAACTTTCGTGATTTCGCTACCGCTCAGAAGAAGCGAGGAGTTGGAGACAGGTGAGGAGAACGAGTGAAAGGGGTGAGTGAAAGTGGCTGGCGAAAAGATTCTCATCATTGAAGACGACGATAACCAGCGCCTGCTCTACAGGGAGGAGCTTGAGGAACTCGGTTATCGCGTCATTGAAGCAGCAAACGCTGAAGAGGGGTTGCGCTTGGTTGAGGAGGAAAAACCAGACTTGGTCATCTTGGACATATGGATGCCAGATATGAACGGCTTGGAGACGCTTACGAGGATATACGACATGAACCCTAACCTGCCAGTCATCATCAACACGGCATATTCGGCTTACCAAGACAGGTTCACATCGTGGCTCGCTGAGGCTTATGTTGTGAAGTCAGCAGACCTGAGCGAGCTTATAAACGCTGTTCAAAGGTCTCTTGAGAGCCGTTCGAAAGAGAAGAAGGATTGAGCGAGGACATGCAGCGGAGGGGCGAAGTGTTAACCCTTATCCTCGCTGGTGGCGTAGGTCAGAGGCTATATCCCTTAACGAAGACGAGGGCGAAGCCAGCAGTCCCGTTTGGAGGTGTCTACCGCATCATAGACTTCACCATCTCAAACTGCATCAACTCTGGCATGATGCGCATCTATGTTCTCACACAGCACAAGTCAATAACGCTCGATAGGCATTTGAATGAGATGCGCAGTATCTTCAGACCCGAGTTTGGCGAGTTCCTTGAGACAGTCCCACCACAACAATTCATCGTCTCACGGTGGTATGCTGGCACTGCTGATGCTATCTTCCAGAACATTCATTTGCTTGAAGAGGAACGCCCAAAGCATGTGCTCATACTCTCAGGTGACCATGTCTACAAAATGGACTACAGGGTTATGCTTGAATGGCATGTTTCAAAGGGCGCTGACTTGACTATTGCGTGCGTTGATGTTGAGCGCAAGGAAGCCTCACGCTATGGCGTCATGGAGGTTGACAACGATTGGAAGGTGATAGGCTTCTCGGAGAAACCGCGCAACCCAAAGCCAATGCCAAATAACCCCGATAGATGCCTCGTATCGATGGGCGTTTATGCGTTTAGGACTGAGACACTCGTTAAAGCTGTCATAAGGGACGCGAAGAGGCAAACGGAGCATGACTTCGGAAAGAACATCATACCAGAACTTGTGGAGACAGCCGATGTTTACGCCTTCCCAATACGGGAGTGCCTTCCCAAGTCAATGCACTATTGGCGTGACATAGGGACTGTGGATAGTTATTACGAGGCGCAAATGGAATTGCTTGAGCCGTCCCCACAATTTGACCTGTTTGACAACTCATGGCGCATATGGACACGCATAGGACAGCAACCGCCAACGATGATTCGTGGTAGCAAATGTAGCATCCAGAACTCGTTGGTGTCTCCCGGAACATTCATAGTGGATGCAACTGTCGCCCATTCCATCATCTCGTATGGGGTGAGGATTGAGGAGGGGTCTGACATCAGTGAATCGATACTGATGCCGAATGTGACCGTTGGAGAGGGCTGTGTGCTAAGGCGCACAATCGTTGACGAGGGTGTGTGCATACCTCCGAACACAATGATAGGCGTTGATGATGAAGCCGATGCCAAGCGCTTCTTCATAACCAAGCAAGGGATAAGGGTTATACCTGTGGGCACTATATTCTTCGAGCCTCCTCGGTGAACAGTGTCTGCGCAACGCAAGCCATTTAAACCCTCAAGCTCACATGGAGTTGAAGGGCAAATGGATGCTCAGCTCCCGAAGATAGAGCTGAATGGCTATATCCTTCACGACATCGAAGAAGCCATAAAGTATGAATGGCTTGAGACGAACGGGCTCGGTGGATACGCTTCATGTAGCGTTGTTGGTGCGAATGTGAGGCGCTACCACGGTTTGCTCATAGCAGCACTTGAACCGCCAACGAGGAGAATGATGTTGCTGAGCAAGTTGTCTGAATGCGTCTTGCTCAACGGTGTCGAATACCAGCTTGATACCAACCTATACCACCCGAACACAGTTCACCCAACTGGTTATCGCTTCATCACCTCATTTGAGCTTTCGCCTTTCCCGACGATGCAATATGCGATTGGAGATGCCACATTGAGGAAGCGAATCGTGATGCCTCACATGCTGAATGCCATCATCATCACTTACGAACTTCACGGAGTTGAAGAGGCGACGCTGTTTGTGCGTTTCTTCGTTAACGCAAGAGACCACCATCACATTACGCACAGCGATGCATCGTGGTTGAGGGAGGCAAACATACGCGCATCTCAAAAGCGTGTGCTCGTTAAGTTGAGGCATTATGCGCCAGCGTTAACCATCTCATTCACTCATGGGAACTTCGTTGAGGACAAAGATTGGTATTACAACTTTCGTTACCCGATTGAGCGTGAGAGAGGCTTGGAGGACGCTGAAGACCTGTTCACCATCGGATACATACAAGCTCGCATTTCACCTCGAGAACCACTCCACATCATAGCATCAGTTGAAGGGATTGATGCTGATGATGCTGAGAAGCTCATCGATGCCGAGTTGAAAAGGAGACTCAGCCTGCTCAACGCCCTGCCAACTGGCGAGGTGGAGAAATCGGCAAGTGAGCTTGTTGAGCTTGTGCGCTCTTTAGGTGTCTGTTATGAGCTGAGTGAAGACGACATTGGCAAGCTCACAAATGAATTGCTCCCATGGCTTTGGTTGACATCGGATGCATTCGTAGCTAAGAGGGGAGCATCGCATACCATCATTGCGGGCTACCACTGGTTTTCAGACTGGGGAAGGGACGCAATGATCTCGTTGCCCGGATTAACGCTCGTCACAAAGCGCCACCGCATTGCGAGGGATGTCCTGAAGTTGTTTGGCGAGCAAATGAGAAATGGCTTGCTACCCAATTTCTTCCCCGACGAAGGCGGTCAACCGGCGTTCAACACAATTGATGCCTCACTTTGGTTCTCTCATGCCTCGTATTGCTACTTGAGATACACGCGTGACTTTAGCTTCGTGCGTTCCTTCGTTTACGAACGGTTGAGGGAAATCGTTAACTGGTATGTTCAAGGGACGGATTACGGCATAAGGGTGAGCGATGATGGGTTGGTGAGTTGGCATTCCGAGGGCATGGCTTTAACTTGGATGGATGCAAAAGTTAACGGGATGCCAGTAACGCCAAGACATGGTAAGCCAGTTGAGGTGAACTCGCTTTGGCTACATTGCCTCTGGTTTGCGAGCCGTCTGGCAAAACAGCTTGGCGATATACCCACCATGCGCTTCACTGATAAGCTGTTTGAGCGAGCTACCGCTTCATTCCATGAAAAGTTTTGGGATGACAAGGTTGGGTGCCTGCGTGATGTTTTGTGCGATGGTGAATTTGATGTTTCCATACGACCAAACCAGCTCATAGCGCTCATGCTTCCGAGTTTGCTCTTTGATGAGCAGAAGGCTCACAGGATTCTCAATTTAGCCATTGAGCAACTCCTGACGCCGATGGGCTTGAGGACACTCGCACCAACTGAAGCAAGCTATGTTGGAAGATACATTGGAAGCCAAGCAGAGCGAGATAAGGCATACCACAATGGCACAGTCTGGGCGTGGCTCATTGGACCACTTTGCACAGCTTATGTGCGTTACAGTGGGCGTAAAAAAGAGGCGCGCATTAGAGCTTCTGGGTGGCTAAAGGGCATGCTGAGGCACCTTTGCGAAGGTGGCATCGGATACATCTCCGAGATAGCCGATGGTGATAAACCACATCACTATCGTGGTTGCATCGCGCAAGCTTGGAGTGTTGGCGAGGTGCTTCGGGCAACATTTGAGGATGTGCTCAACATGCGCCCGCAAAAACTGTATGATGAATGGGATTAAGGCAAACACAAAAAGAGAAACGCCCCATGAGGCTTAACTGCCTCATGGGGCGCCCCTTGGTCAACGCTCAAACGGTTAGAACTTGTAACTGCCACTCAAGCGGATGAAATGCCTGTCGGTGCCTGTTCCCTCGCCGCTGAAGTAGCCGTAGAACAAGCCGAGGTTGAGATGTTCCTTCAACTGCCACTGGTAGCCAACTGTCAGAGCCCAGCCGAGGTCGTTTCCGTTTGTGTCCTCGCCTTGGAACCAGCGCACATTGAGCCAGTTGCCAGCGATCTTCCAGCCGAGCCTGACATCAAACACACTCCGCAGCATCATACCACCGGGCGTGACTGCACCGATAGCTGGCAGGTTCGGACGGAACAGTAGCTCGCCACGGGAGAGATAGAACGGGTTGAGCACAGATGCCGGATGTGGAGCGTAGCCTTTATCTGCAGATGCGTATGAGAAATCGAGGGTGAGATTCTCGAGCTTGAGGACATTCAGGTCAACCCACCACAGGTTCTCCCCAACTGGGTCTCGGTCATTCCAATCTTTGTCGGTGTAAACCCACTCTGCGCGGACCTTTGTCAGGTAGTTGCCCTCTGGGAAGATGTCAAAGTGCAGATCCACGCCGTAGCCCTTGTAGTCACCGATACCTGTGTAGAGCGCGTTCGCACCAATGTGCCACCTGTCTTCCTCGGTCCTCCAAGAAAGCCTCGCACCGAAAACACCGTCAGTAGCGTAAGAGACTGGACCAAACACACCATGATCGTAGCCCCTGAAGGTGTCAGCATTCTCTGCGTCGCCAAATATCAAGTTCAAGTTAATTGAGCCGAATGCCCTGTCCCAGCGCACCGCATCAAATGCCGAGAACTGGTTGTCGAGCAGGAAGCCATACCCATACTTCACAAACTGCCTTCCAAGGACAACCTGCCCACCAACTATCGGTGCCGGACCAACGAGCTTACCTTCCCAAAGAACAGGGCGCTCTGTATCCCTTGCTCCCGCTTCAGTTCCGCTCACCCAGAGCAGATGCAGATTAGCGTTCCAGTCCTCGCTCACTCGGAAGCCAAGGTTAAGGTCAGCGCGCAAGAAGCCGTAGCGGTCTTCTGGCCAGTCAAGATCTTCAGGTTTTGGACCGACATCCGAGAGCCAGTCAACTGTATACGATGCTGAGCCTTCAACGCTGAGCCTTGGAACACCAACCGCTTGAGCCTCTTCGAGCTTCTTGACGCGCTCTTCGAGTGAGCCCATGCGCTCCTCAATCTGCTTAAGCTCTGTTCGGAACTCGTCACGCAGCTTATTGATGAGTTCCTGAACTTTCGCCAAGTCAACACCAACTGGTGGCTTCTCAGCTAAATACTTATTCACAGCAGCCTGTATCTCCTCAGGTGTTGGTGGGCGTCCCGGAGGACCTGGTGGACCCTGCGGACCCTCAGGACCGCGTGGACCTTCTGGACCTCGTGGACCTTCTGGACCTCGTGGACCCTCTGGACCTGCTGGACCTCGTGGGCCCTCTGGACCTCGTGGACCCTCTGGACCTGGTCGTCCTTCTGGACCTGCTGGACCACGGAACAGCTCACGCCACTTGGGGTCAGTCTGTATCTTGTTGAGGATACGCCATATAGCCAGAGCGAACTCGTATCGTGTCATCGG
>Ga0272445_1000210_pt1 | contig 57754 bp, 58 predicted proteins | sample YNPCB0031_FD_194404 | JGI IMG/M metagenome (GOLD analysis project Ga0272445, IMG submission 194404) | Hot spring sediment microbial communities from Yellowstone National Park, WY, United States - YNP-CB-003-1 | ecosystem: Environmental > Aquatic > Thermal springs > Hot (42-90C) > Sediment... | reverse complement strand
ACAACTATATTATTTAATTTTTAGAACCTAATATTTAAGTTGCTTAGGAGAAACTAAGAAAACATTTTCCTCTTGTACATTACATAAACCAGCAGGGTTGTCGAGAGCGCCATGTAGGCAGCGATCCCTATTAATATGAGAATTTCCTCAATATCTGGGCTGAAGAGAGCTATCAGAGCTGTTAGCGTTATACTCCCAAATATGAGCCCCAGTAGTGAAGTGAAGATCGCTATATGTAAAGTCCATCTTTTCTTCTTAGTTAGACCGTAGGAAACCGCTATGTTTAAGGCGCCAATGAAACCTAAATGGAGCAGTGCTCCGCCAGCTAAACTCATGGAGGCTATCAATATTACCCCCGAAACAAAACAGAGCATGGAAAGAGCATTAGGCATAGATGTGAAGGATGGCCGCTCTCTCTTACCTTCCTCCGTTCCCATATTTATCTCTGCCTAAACCAATCTAATTTTTAATCGCCAGCGATTTAGGAAAGAGATATCTAGGATTATAATCTTATAGTTTATAAATCTTCACAGCAAAGGGCCGTATAGAAATGAGCAACTTAAACCTTTTCACATCCGCAGCGATGCAGTTCAGCGGTTTCCAGAAGGGGTTTAAGGAAGCCGACTATGTTATTGTTGGAGTGCCATTTGATGCCACAAGTACTTATCGTTCAGGAGCAAGGTTTGCGCCGTCATCTATAAGGGAAGCATCGCTTAATATTGAAACCTATAGCTTCAGATCAGGAATTGACATAGAAGACTTAAGTATCCACGATGCCGGCGACCTGCATGTAAGCGGAGATGTAAATGAGACTTTAAGGAGAGTTGAGATTGTATGCAGCGATATACTTAGCAATGGGAAGGTGCCGGTCTTCATAGGTGGCGAGCATACGATAACGTTCGGAGCTGCCAAGAATCTTCGCTCAAGATTCGCGGTTGTGAGCTTTGACGCCCATTTAGATTTAAGGGACGAATATATGGATAGAAAATTTTGCCACGCAACATTCATGCGGAGGATAAATGAAATCGTTAAACCCGAAAAGATAATTGAAATTGGGGTTAGAGCAGCATGCAAAGATGAGCTTAAATATGTGGCTGAAGCCGGTAACATAATATATGTCACCCCTCAAAAAATTGAGAACGCTGGCGTAAAGAAGATTTCAGAGGAGATTAAGGATCTTCTGGTCGACTGCGAAGAAGTCTACCTCACAGTGGATATGGATGTCCTCGATCCATCCTATGCTCCAGCGGTTCAAAATCCGGAGCCCGATGGTCTATCTATAGGCGTGCTTCTAAACATCTTGTCGCTTATATGCGATAGGCGAATAGTTGGATTCGACATCGTTGAAGTTACCCCGCACTATGATAATGGCGTAACAGCTATTAATGCGGCGAAAATAATATTTGAGGTTCTATCTTTTATCTATAAGAGTAGATTGTTCATTTTGGGGGATCAGCCAGCTTGAAGATTCCTAGGCCGGAACATCCAAGGCCGGACTTTGAGAGGAAAAACTGGTTAAACCTTAACGGTGAATGGCAATTTGAAATCGATTATGGGAAAAGCGGCCTTGAAAAAGGCTGGCAAAGCGGAAAGGATTTCTCAAGGAGCATAATTGTACCCTTCCCCCCGGAAAGCAGCTTATCCGGCGTGGGTGAAAGAGATTTCATGGAGTCTGTTTGGTATAGGCGCTTCTTCAAGGTTCCGAAGAATTGGCTGGATAAACGTGTACTGTTGCATTTCGGCGCAATTGATTATGAGGCAACAGTTTGGGTTAACGGTTACAAGATCGGCTTACATAGAGGGGGATATACGCCCTTCACATTTGATATAACCAGTCTTGTGAAGCCTAACGATAATGAGCTCACTGTTTGGGTAACTGATGAATGTAGAAGCGGATTGCAGCCGACTGGGAAGCAGAGCCATAAGCTGAAATCTTATAGTTGCCTCTACACTCGCGTAACTGGAATCTGGCAAACTGTTTGGTTAGAATCTGTTCCGCAGCAATACATAAAATACTTTCAAATATTGGCTGATCCATATTCCGGAAATGTTTCTCTAAAGGTGCACATTGATAATGTTAGGGGCAGATATATTCTGTCAGCCTACGCTCAGGAAGGGGGGAAAATCGTCGCCGAAGCCGAAGTAGTCTCATCAAGCTCAACAAATTGCATCTGCATGAACATTCCAAATCCGCATCCATGGTCTCCCGAAGACCCGCACCTATACACGTTGATTCTCAAACTCTATTCGCAAGATAAATTCATTGATGAGGTCCACTCCTACTTTGGCTTACGTGAGGTTCGCAGATTAAAAAATAAAATTTTAATCAACAATAAACCGCGTTTCCTAAGATTTGTTCTAGACCAAGGATATTATCCAGACGGCATCTACACAGCTCCCTCAGATGAAGCTTTAAGGCGGGATATAGAATTAGCTAAGGATATGGGGTTTGACGGTGCTAGGCTGCATCAGAAAGTTTTCGAACCTCGCTTCCTCTACTGGGCTGATAAGCTCGGATATCTTGTAGCCGGCGAGTTTCCAGACTGGGGGGCAGACTTAACGAACGCCCTAGCCAGAGAAAGATTGCTTGACGAATGGGTCGAAGCGGTTAGGAGAGACATAAATCATCCCTGCATAATTATGTGGACGCCATTTAATGAAAGGGCCATTCGCATGGGTGATGAGGAATACGTCAATTTTGTTAGAAGAGTTGTCAAAATAACAAGGATGCTTGATTCCTCAAGGTTAATTATTGATTGCAGCGGATGGACCCATGTTGATGAAGAAATTGACATATACGATGTTCACGATTATGAGCAGAATCTGGAAGCCTTTAAATCTCACTATTCAGGGCTCACCGAATTATCTAGGTCCGCCGATATAAACCCGACGCCGCTTGATTTCAGACCCCCAATGGACTTTCTGAGAAACGCCCCCTATCGTGGTCAACCATTCATCGTGAGCGAATACGGCGGAATATGGTGGAATCCGCCTGGAATGGAGGTTGATGGAAGCTGGGGTTACGGTGAAAGACCGAAAAGCATTGAGGATTTCATCGCCAGATACAAGTCCCTAACTGAAAGTCTAATTTTCAATAACGCTATTTCAGGCTTCTGCTACACGCAACTATATGATATCGAGCAGGAGACGAACGGGCTGTACACTTATAATAGGAAGCCTAAAGTTAACCCGAGAATTATAAGGAGAATTAATAGGCAGAAAGCAGCAATAGAAGAGGAAACAGCGTGAAAAAGATTATTAATTGCGCTGCTGAAGCAATATGTGGAGGACGAGGCGGCTGAGGTTGGCTAGGAACATACTTGAAATCGAAAACTTAAGCGTTGAGGTTTCCGGAAAAAGGATACTTAATGACGTGAATCTGCAGATACCTAATGGTGAAGTGCATGTTCTCTTCGGACCAAATGGTTCCGGCAAAAGTTCGCTCATAATGGCAATTTTAGGTTTCCCAGCTTTCAAGATTGTTTCAGGCAGAATATTCTTCAACGGCGTCGACATAACAAATCTCCCAATAAATGAGAGAGTTAAGCTTGGAATAAACGTGGCGTTTCAGAATCCGCCGGCAATCAGGGGGGTTAGGCTGGGTGACATCTTAAACCATTTAACGCCGGATAAGGAAAAAATCAATGAGTTACTCATGAAGCTTAAGTTTCCGCCGGAATTTCTTGAGAGAGACATTAATTTAGGTTTTTCAGGCGGGGAGATTAAGAAATCTGAGGTTCTCCAGGTTTTAGCGCATAATGGCAGCTTCATAATTCTTGATGAACCTGATTCTGGCGTAGATGTTGTAAACTTGAGAATTTTAGGCGGAGTTATAAAGGATGCATTAAAGGGGCGCTCAGCCCTAATAATAACACATTTAGGCGTTATCCTCCAATATGTTAACGCGCATATGGCGCACGTGTTAATAAACGGTACAATAGCCTGCTCAGACTCACCTGCAAAGATTTTGGGGCAAATATTAAACGAAGGCTATGCGTGGTGTGAAAAATGTCTACAATCAAGGATGCAGCGTTGCGAGCTATAAAAAAACCGGCGGAGTTAGGTCCAGATTTAGATATAAGCCAATACTCTAGGAATCCCAAGAATTGGGAGCCCTGCCTGCTCTCAAGCCTCCCTAAAGATGTTCTTGAGAGAGCGCTTGAAGTAGGCGTCACATCAAACGAGGAGAATCGGGCGGCAACATTCTTCCAAATTGACCATTCAGTCATCTTTAGGGCTGTTCAGGACCTTTTTGAAAATAAAGTGGAAATTATGAGCGCTAAAGAGGCTTTAGAAAAATATGATTGGCTGAGGGATTACTGGTGGAAAATCGTGAGGGTTGACGCTGATAAATATACGGCTCTAGCGGAGTTAGCGTGGGATCAAGGATACTTTATTAGAATATTGGAAGATCAGCATGTTACAATGCCGCTGCAAGCATGCTTATTTATATCAACCGACAACCTGAATCAGAATGTTCATAACATAATAGTTGCTGAGCCGGGCTCTGAAGCGCAAATAATAACCGGCTGCACCATTCACCCCGGGGTTCAGCGCGGATTACATGTAGGCATAACTGAATTTTATATTAAGGAAAATGCCAAACTAACCTTCACGATGATTCATAATTGGGCTCAAAACTTTGACTCCCGCCCCAGATCCGGCGCAATAATTGAGGATAACGCCACCTTCATAAGCAACTATATGTCCCTGAAGCCTGTGAAAAGCGTGCAAATGTATCCTGTTGCCTACTGTAAAGGCGTGAACTCACGGGCCAGATTTAACACTATAGTTTACGGATCGGGTAACTCATATATTGACATAGGCTCAAAAATAGTTTTGCAGAATGAAGGCTCCAGGGGTGAAATCATATCTAGGGCGATAGCCACAGATAAAGCTCAAATATGCGCGAGGGGCTTTCTTCAGGGCGAACATGGAGGCACAAGAGCCCACCTTGAATGTAGGGGTTTACTCTTATCTGATGAAGCCATGATATATGCTGTTCCGGAACTTGTTAGCAAATCTTCCGGCACTGAGCTTTCGCATGAAGCCGCCATTGGAAAAATATCTGAAGAGCAGGTGCAATATTTGATGGCGAGAGGATTCTCAAAAAGCGAGGCGGAATCTTTAATAGTTAGGGGATTCATGGACGTAGGCATATTCGGCTTACCGAAAGATTTAGAGATGAAAATTCAAAAAATGCTTGACATAACCGCTGAGCGGATTCTATAATTCAAAGGAATCTGCTTAAACATTTAAGAGATAATTAAGTAAACTGAAGCGCGGATTATGCTGAGAAAAGTCCTCTTTAAGAACGTTAATTATTTAAGTAATCTGGGATTTTCTTTTGCATGCCCCCCTCCTTTAATCCAATAACATACTCAATTATGTCATCAACCTTTTTAAATTTCAAATTTAAAAGCTTACTGAAGCCCCAGCCGGAACATTTTATGCTTGATATTATTGATGCCGCCGTCACAGACTTCATTAAGTCACCTGTCTGTTTATAGGCTGCTAGGAACGAGCCGCACCATGTGTCGCCGGCGCCGGTTGTGTCCATCAGTCTCTCAATTGGAAATCTAAGCGCTGGGATCATCTGCATTTCCCCATCCTCCCTACTTATTATGGCGCCTAGCTCACCTAACGTTACAACCAGCATTTTTGATTTTAGGATTCTTAAAGCGGTTAAGAGGCTTCTAGCCTCAGCGAGGGCTTTAGCCTCAGAATCATTGAGTATAAAGAAGTCGACCTCTGAAGCCACCTCCCTAAGTATGCTTTTATTTCCCCCCTTAATGTAGCCCATCCACGCATTGACTGAAATCAATGTTTTCGGAGTTTTCTCTCTGAGAGTATGCACGATTTTCTTAACCTTCGGAGGCGGCAGCGGCGAAATGTGCACTATGCTTCCAGACCCAATATTTTTGATCGGCACTAATGATGGTGAAATCATGAGCCCAGCGCCATAATTTGCTTCTAAATACCTTGCTTCCCAGAGAGCATTATAGCGTATACTAAATCTTGTTGATGGAGCCATAGAAATTTTTAGGTATCTCTTTTGGAAAAGGTTCAGAATATCCGGGAATGGATAATCTTTACCAATAACGGAGACCAGATAGACATTTTCAAAAAGAGTTTTAGCCGCTATGGCCGCATATAATGCGGCTCCACCTGGCTGAACATTTGAACCATTCACGTTTTGAACGTTATCTACTGAAACATGCCCAATGAAGAATATGCCGTCAATGGTCATTTGACAACCTCACGGAGCATGATTCTTATTTAAGGTTAACAGTTTAAAGATTTACTCTCAATCTTTATTGAGAAGATGGTTTAAGTTTAAAAAATAAGGTGTAATTGTAAGAGTATGGAAAGGATTACATGCATGGAGGATTAGATGTGAATTCAGAGGGAAGCTTAGGCAAAATTGAGAGAGAATATTTGGAGCGCCATCAGAAGTCAAAATCTCTCTATGAAAGGGCTAAAAAAGTTTTTGCGAGGGGTGTGACGCATGACTCGCGATATTTCGAACCGGCGCCGGTTTATTGCGTTAAAGCTAAGGGCTCGAGAAAATGGGACGTTGATGGAAATGAATACATAGATTATTGGATGGGTCATGGAGCCCTAATTTTAGGGCATGCGCATCCCATCATAACTAAGGTTGCGGTTGAACAGGCTCGTAAAGGAACACATCTAGGTGCTTCACATGAGATTGAGATTCAATGGGCTGAGAAGATTACGCGTTTAATACCGTGCGCCCACGGGGGTATGGTTGAATTCACAAATTCAGGTACGGAAGCAACGATGATGGCAATAAGAATAGCGAGAGCATATACTGGAAAAACCAAAATTATAAAGTTTCTCTCACATTTCCACGGATGGTTCGACTACACAATAATTGATTATAACCCGGAGTACTCTCATATTCTTCCCGGATACTACCCGGCCGGCATACCGCCGGAAATATGCAGATACACAATTGCTTTACCGCCTAACGATTTTGAATCCGTTGAGAAAACTATTGAGAAAGATGATGTTGCATGCGTAATTCTTGAGCCCGGAGGTGCCTCAATGGGTTTAATACCTACCGGGAGGGATTTCCTTGAAAAATTAAGAAAAATAACTAGGGAAAACGATGTTATATTGATTTTCGATGAAGTTGTAACGGGATTTAGGGATGCCCCTGGAGGCGCGCAGGAGCGATATGGTGTAACCCCCGACATGTCAACCTTGGGCAAGATACTTGCCGGAGGTTATCCCGGAGGGGCTGTTGCTGGCAAAAAAGAATATATGAGCATGCTGGAATTCAATGTTGAAGGCAGAAGAGATTTCAGACGGATAAGTCATCCAGGAACATTTAACGCTAACCCGCTCTCAGCAGCCGCTGGCAATGCATGTCTAGGTTTAATTCTAGAAGGTAAGGTGCACCCTGAGATTAATCGGAAGGGCGAATATTTTAGGAAGGGTTTAAATGACGTTATCGAGGATAATGGCGTTAATGGTTTAGCGTGGGGCACAACCGACTCAATAATCTATGTTGGAATTGGAATAGATGAGGAGGATCTTGAAGTCTCAAATATTGAAAGTTTCATCAAATTCCAAAGAAAGAGGGAGGCGAATCAAAAAATTATGCGTGTTTTGGAGAAAGCCCTAATCAATAGGGGTATTCATCCGATGGGTTCAAGGTTTATTCTATCAATTGCTCATAGTGAAAGAGATATAAATGTGACAATAGGGATGTTTAATGAAGCCTTAAGAGACCTTAAGTCGGAGGGCTTACTGAAGGGTTGATTCTAAAAGTTTGGAGGGAATACCCGTCGAAGCGTCAGTTTTTAAAAGGAAAAAGGAGGAGATCCGTCGTAGAATTTGGCTCCTTATGGAGGAGATGAATATAGCGAGGTTTCCCAAGCCGGTTTACGGTAGAATACCGAATTTCGTCAATTCTGAGGTTGCTGCGCAGAAATTGGCTGATCAAAAAGAGTTTAAGCAAGCTAAGGTTGTTAAGGTTAATCCAGACTCACCCCAGAGCGAAATCAGATATCTAACGCTTCTTAATGGTAAAACTTTGATAATGCCCACTCCTAGATTGAGAAGCGGCTTCTTAATTCTTGATCCAGATAAAATTCCTAAAAGCCAGTATCCTAAGGCTTCATCGATACATGGCGCATTTAAATACGGTAAGCCATGCGGGATCAACGAGATACCATCTATAGATTTGGTCGTTGTAGGCTCCGTAGCGGTTTCTAGGGATGGGGTTCGAATAGGTAAGGGCGGCGGATACGGTGAGATAGAATACGGGATGCTGCGCGAAATAGGCTCGGTTAAAGAAGAAACCCCGATATTTACGACCATACATGATGTTCAAATAATTGATGGAGCGCCCAGAGAACCATACGATTTGATTGTTGATGCAATAGTAACGCCCACCAGGGTTATTAGGATAAAACGCGCATATGATCTGCCTAAAGGCATAATTTGGGAGAAACTTTCAATAGAGAAAATCAAGGAGATACCCATACTTGCTGAGCTAAGAAAGATAACGGTTTAAAGCGTTTTTCTACGAGATTTAAATAAATTTTATTCATCTTCAAGCCAACATAATAACTGTGTAAACATATGGATGATAAGAAGTTTCAAATATGCTTTGGAATGTAAAACAATGCTTGTGATCTGAATGTCTAGATTCAGCAAAGAGTGGGAAGGAACGGGAAGCAGCATATTGAATGTGCTGAGGCCGCAGCAACCCTTGAGACAGAAGATTTCGCTTGCCGCTAAACGCATAGAGTCCCAGTCTCAGATGCTTGAGGCTGCGATAAACGGCTTGATTCAAAGAGATAAGTCGTTATTTTCTAAGATCGTGGATGCCTACTCTGAGCATGACTTGAAAAGGGCAACAATGTATGCTAATGAGCTCGCTGAGCTACGAAAAACAATAAATCTTATGTCTAATGCCAAACTGGCTCTTGAAAGAGTTGCTCTAAGACTTAGCACAGTCACCCAGCTGGGCAATATAACAGCTATCGTGGCGCCGGCAATAGAGGTTCTCAAAGATGTGCGTGTTAGTATATCTGGCATTATGCCAAATGCTGAGAATGAGCTGAATGCTATAATGAGCATGCTGGACGAAATAATGGTGGAGTCAGGTCAAACTTTCGAGGCAAGCTTCAGCTTTGAACCAACAAGTGAGGAGGCGCAGAAAATACTCAGCGAAGCCGCGCTTGTAGTTGAGGAAAGGATGAGGGAGAAATTCCCGGAGATCGTGGCTCCGAAGACTCCTGAGGCTGCTGGTGAAGGATCAAGCTAGCTTAATGCTGGGGGAAGAATATGGGTCAGAGATCTAAAATGGTAATCGCCCTCTTAGTAATTGGGATCATAGGTTTCCTACTGGGCGTTGCGGCTAACATAATATATTATAAGGCTCTACCATTCATAATGGAGAATTTTCCGCAACTATTTATGTCAGAATGGGCTTTATGGGGTCTTATAGGCGCTCTGCTGGCTGTAATATGCTCTCTAATATACGCTTACCTACCCTGAAATTAAGCTGAAAGCAGCAGCATCTTTTCTCTCGGCAGTCTGGTGATAGCGGTTGAAGGAGCCGATCATTCAATATAAATCCTCCAGATGGACCGGCTTAAATGGCGAAACAGTCTTCCAATGCTTCGTTTACGACGATGTCCAAGTGGAGGTAATAGTTGAGAATCCGATGAGAAAGCAGACGGTTACAAACCTAGTGAAGGTTACAATTTACAAGGACAATAATTTTCTTCCTGATAGCTACGTGAAGAGAGACAAACATATTGTGACGCTGCCGCCGCTTTCCACCGGAAGGATAACTGTGCCTTTTAAGCCAGCTTATGAAGCCGGATATCACTATGAGATTTCAATAGAAAACGAGAAAGTATATAGTCAACCTAAAGGTTTTCCTCCTAGGCTATATGCTTCTAGAAGAAACGCCGCCCTCATAATAAATGAGCCCTTAGGCATGGTGACATCTAATCCTGGGTTAACCATCACTGGCAGGCTTATAAGCGCTGAAAACGGGGAGGGTATAGAGGGGGCTAAAATAGGCATATATGACGTGAGAATCCTTAGGAGAGACGATCTCATCGCGTATGGAGTAACATCAAAAAATGGGGTTTTCACCATAAGCGATGTGAAAAGTAAGGCTCTTAGATGGAATAAAAGATTAAGGATATATGCGAAATTCTTTGGTGATGACGTCTATAAACCAGCGGTAAGCAACCAATACACGGTTAATTTTCAAAAGTAAGTTTATGCGCGCCAACATGTAGCGAAAATCATGAATCAACTGTTCTCCTTAAATCCTGCTATGACCGTGAATCTTCAGAAATCATAGAATTTATCAATAAATAAGAATGCTCCGAAACAAATTTTCACCGGAACCTCTACAAAATTGGCGCACAGAAAGATCTTGACAACTTCAATAAATGCCCTCCTTAAAGCCGGAGCAAGTCCTCCAAACAATATGTTAACGCTTCCCTCATCAATCCTGGGATGAATATACCAGCCTTGAGATCCATACATGCAGGGCAAATGTTATGAAGCCATGTCTCTAAAAGGTTTGAGTGGACTTTAATAGCCACGAATAATCTCATTATTGATGGTGGGCTAGGTTGGTTGCGATCACCATTTTTTGCCTGATAAGGCTTTAGAAGATCTTGAGAAAAGGGCGGAGTCCGAGGGCAAGTCTTTAGAGGAGCTGATCGGTGAAGCTATGTTCAGAGAACTCGACATAAAGGATCCATATATCGAAGAAACCCTGCTCATTTAAAGCTAAAAAATACCTATGGGGGTATCATTTTTAGCTTGAAAATTCCCTTAAAAAACAATATTGAATGTATTTTTTGACGCCTAAACAGACGTATAAATTCGACGCTTAAAACATCGACGGACGGCAGGATGATGGAGCAATATGGATAGAGAAAAATAGCCGTGAAAAAGAACGCTAAAATAAAGATCGATATCTCCTTCGATCTCTACAGTGAGCAGGAAAGCTTCAACACTATAGCCGCCATATGCGCCTACGCTGGCATACGAAAACCGGAGACTGAGGAAGACTTCAGCGTGATTGGATCAGCTAACGAGGTTGCAGGCTGGAAGAGATATAGCTTCACAACGGATGTGGATGCCGGATTCAGCGAAGAAATATAGGTTGCACTAGGCATCTCGGTACGCTGGGAAACACATATGACATACTACATAGACAATGTTGAAGTAAAAATCCTCTAACTCTAATTGAAGCCCGCATCCCTCTGCCCCTTTTAGTCATTGCCATCTTAAAAATAACGGGTAAAACGCTTTCCACGCCTTAAAGCTGAAAGATTAAATCTATTAAGGTAAGCGTCTTCTTCATCTTCATGGTTCCCGGATAATGCCACGATAATCCTATTTTGGCAGAATAAGCGCCAAAATTCCAATTATAATTAGCAGCGCACCGGCGATGATAAGCATTATTGGAAACCATATTGGCGCTAGGATTGCGGCTAATATAAATGTGAACGCACCCACCCCAATCAATAAAAGAACCGCGGGAAGCAGAAATGCGAGTAGAAGCATAAATAAAAGAAGCCAAAGAAGCCTTCTCATAAACCTCACCTAAAACAAGTATGCATCTTCACCCTATTATTGTTATCGCCGCAATTATTTATCAGCCAAGCTTTCAATCCATACCCATAAACGCATGATGACGTTTAATGTTTTCTCCCTGAAATCCGGCTTATGGAAACCCTTAAAGATGAACCCTTAACCGTTTCACGCCTCTATGCGGCTTTAATAGTACGCCTTGCGGGTTCTCTTCCGATTCTCCACCCTCAAGCATCTTGATGCTTCTGAGCCCCCTTAAGAGCGCAAACCAAGTTTTCTGTTCCCCATCAACCGTAATATGAATTTTTTCACCTTCACGTTCAGCCCTAAAGATTAGAGAGGTCTCTCCATTTGTTTTTGGAACAACCCTTGAAACCTCAACGTTCTCTTGCAATTCAAATAGATGGAAAGTTACGTTCTCAGCGTAATCGTAGTCCGGTCTATCGCTGTTTGAACCCACAGGGATAACTGAGCCTGGACGTGCCATTATGGGTATGCTCATGTATCCATGTTTTTCACGCACCCACCGTCCGCCCTCAACGACATCACCCGTTATGAAGTTCGTCCATCTTCCCTCAGGCAAATAGTACTGAACCACCCCATCTGGCGAGAATACTGGGGCTATGAGAAGCGAGTCGCCGAGCATATACTGCCGATCAAGAAAGCAACAGGTTGGATCCTCCTGAAACTCAAGGATCATCGGCCTAATAACCGGGATCCCCCTCTGATGGGCTTCAACAGCGCAGCCGTATATGTAAGGCATCAAGCGGCATTTCAGCTTAACGAAGAATCTTAAAACGTCAACAGACTCTTCATCGAAGAGCCAGGGTACACGGTAAGAAAAGTTTCCGTGAAGCCTGCTGTGGGAGGATAAGAGCCCGAAGGCGCACCATCGCTTGTAGAGATCCGGAGTTGGGTTTCCATCGAAACCGCCGATGTCATGGCTCCAAAAGCCAAATCCGCAGAGGCTTAGGGATAAGCCTCCACGTAGGGTTTCAGCCATCGATTCGTAGCAAGCGCTTGAGTCCCCTCCCCAGTGAACTGGGAACCTCTGGGAGCCGACGGTTGCTGAACGGGCGAATAGGACTGCTTCTCCGATGCCGCGTTCATTCTCCAGAAGATCGAAGACGGTTTTATTGTAGAGGTAAGCGTAGTAATTATGCATCTTGAAGGGATCGGATCCATCGTGATATTTCACATCAAGAGGTATGCGCTCGCCGAAATCCGTTTTAAAGCAGTCAACACCCATCATTAAAAGTTTACGGAGATTATCCTTAAACCATCTGCAAGCCTCAGGATTTGTGAAGTCAACTATCCCCATTCCAGCCTGCCAATCGTCGCATTGCCACACATCACCATTCGGCTTCTTAAGCAGGAAGCCGCCTTTCACCCCCTCCTCGAATAGTTCAGACTGCTGCGCAATGTAAGGATTTATCCACACACATATGTGGAGACCTCTTGACTTCAATCTGCGCAGCATCCCTTCAGGATCTGGGAAGACACGTTCATCCCACTTGAAATTGCACCAGTGAAACTCCCTCATCCAAAAGCAGTCGAAATGGAATACATGGAGGGGAATATCCCTCTTAGCCATCTCCTCAATTATGCCTAAAACGGTTTTTTCATCATATCTCGTTACGAAGGAGGTTGTTAACCATAAGCCGAATGACCAGGCTGGCGGCAAAGCTGGCCTCCCGGTTAGGGCAGTGTAGCGCTCCAGAACATCTTTGAGAGATGGTCCATAAATGAGGAGGTAATCCAAATATTCACCTTTAACGCTGAATGACACCCTTTCAACATTTTCAGTTGCAACCTCGAAAGATACGAGCTCAGGATGATTAACGAGAACCCCATATCCCTTATTTGTAACATAGAATGGAATATTCTTATACGCCTGGTCGCTACTAGTTCCGGCATCAGCATTCCAAATATCTACGGTTTGACCATTCTTAACGAAGGCTGTGAATCTCTCTCCCAAACCATACACGTATTCGTCAACCCCAAGGTTTAACTGTTCACGTATGTAAACCCCATCCGTCGTGTCCATTATTCCCAACGCCCGTCTCCCACTTCCAGTTACAACTTTATCTCCATCCTTAAAGGTGACTCCCCACTCATCCTTCTTAACATGCACCGTTAATCTTCCGCTCTTAAGCGTCGCCTCATCATCGCCATCCGCTATCTCAACATGCGGCTTCTGAATGTTAAGTTCAAAGCTTGGTTTTCTAGGAGCTGAACCCTTATGATGCCACACTTGAACCCTAATAACGTTTTCCATTGGAGATGAGAAGCGAACAGTTATCAATGGAATATTCAGCGTTTCCCAGCGGTGCTCAATCCTTCTCGGAGCAGCATAGACCGTTAATGCGTCGCCCTCAATCTTAACATGGCAAACTTGAACCGGAAAATATGCGTTCACACCGGGCTTCATACGCCAGTAACCGTCACTAAACTTCAAATCTTCCATCACCATTTTTACCGTGATGCTTAATCCCAAATGCTCTTTTTCGCATATAACCTTAATAAATCATTTCATTCAGAGCCTTTCAGCCAGTTTAGGAATTTTGGAATTAGAAATAAAATTGGCTGCTAGAGGGGCAATCGCCCTTGTTAGCAGCGGCTATGCTTAAAAGATGCTTATGCAATTCCTTTATCTAGTGATAAGATTTGAGCGTAGAGCGTTCGGAAGAAGATTCCCGTGGGAAGATTCCGCCTCTCCGAGAGCGCTTTTCACCGTTGCTCAGCGAATCTGGGCATGAAACCCTTCATCCGGACCTCTACAGCAGCCTTGTGGATGATGGAACAGACGTAATAATTCAGCGGCTGAAAGAGTATAATGCACAGAGAAAAAATCTGCTGAAAGATCTGCGTGGAAAAATAGCCATTAAGAGCTTCCCCAAACGGGAAGACGTGGTGAACTTTAGGGTTGTAGCCTCAGATGCCGGAAATAACGGCGCAGATTTCAGATCAGCGTTTATACCGCTTTACGCCTCAGTAGCCATAGCCGCGGAGGGGTGGACAATTATCGATGAGCCTATTTTTAAGGCAGGTGAACCCCAAATTTGGCCGGATGAGCCCCGCCCGCGGGATAGGGAGTCTCTGCTCGCAGCTAGGCTTCAGTTTGAGGCAACCCTTAAAGCGATTGAACGCTGGAGGCCGAAATATGTGGTCATGGATGGATCGCTGCTTATAAATTTCTGGCTTCTGCCAGCGATATTTAGATCCACAGAAGAATATGAAAGAGATTTTGATTCAGCCATTACCCAATCAATTCGGCTATTATGCTCATGCTATGAAATGGACATTCCCATAGTTGGCTTCGTTAAGAGAACTAGGATGAATGATATATGCGCCATGCTTGGCGCTCCTAAAATGAGAGATACGGCGCTCCTAGATATGATGCTCAGCTTAGGGGAATACACGGCTCCCATAGCCTTAACCAATGGGCAAGTCATCAACGTATATAGGAGAAAATGCTTCGACCTCGGGATAACAGAATCTGAAGTTAAAAGATTCCTAAACATTCATTTCTCATACGCTAAAACCGGACTTACAACACCATTCCGCCTTGAGATCCCTGAATACTGCCTAGACCGTTTAGAAGAGATCGGAACGCTGATTTTCTTAACATCCGAAGAAGACGGCATACCGTTCGCCGTAAATGAGGCTGACAACCTAACGAGGCTCACAACATCAGTTTCAAATATCCGCACATTAATGATGTATTCTAAGGCTCTGGACCTAGTTAGGAACGGCGAAATGAATCCTGACGATCTGAACCTCCTAGCATTGCAACATGGGGAACCTTGGGTTCTAAGGGATGGGAACCATATTAAAATGCTCAGCGGGAGGGAGAAATGAAGAATATGGTTTCAACGGAAGGTTTAAAGCCGATCGGATATGCGCTCTCAGGATGCACACATGAGCTTCTTTCATTTGTCGCTATGGAGGACGCACAGGTGAAAGTTAACCATTTCTATTTCATAGATCACCCTCTAAAACATGGAACACCGGTTCTCACAAGAACATTTAAGGTTCAACCATACAATCCCGAAATGGTCGCTGGGAGAATAGGTCCTTTAGCCGGCAAGAAGGGGCGCAGAGCCGATTACGGCAAGAGGCTTGAGTATATCATCGCATTCGCGGAAATTCTGGGATATTACGATGAAAAAGGTAAGTGGAGAATGATGGAGGCTGCACCTTCACCGTGGGATCAAGTTTACGAGCCGAGCGAGGAAGCATTGCAGCGCTTCCTCACATACAGGGGTGAAACCGGAGAATCCGTGATGCTTGAGGTGGGAAAAATCCGCGGAACAAACATACCTGCATACATAGATCTAAACGCCGTAGCTAGGGGGCACATGTTTGTCGCTGGCATGACTAGATCTGGAAAATCAAGCTTCGTAATAAATATTGTTGCTAAAGCATCGAATCTAAAGCCTAAACCGCGCTTCATAATATTCGACAGAAGGGGCGAATACAGCGGCCTAGTGAAATATGGGGCTAAGATAATTCCATACACTAGGTTGACACCGATAATAATGGATCCAAAAATTATAGTTGAGAAATTAGGTTTAAAGGGTAAGGAGAAGGAGGCGGTTTTAGAGGCGGCTAGGGCAATTTTAGATGGCGGAGGCAAAATAACCGCTAAAAACTTAATCGATAAGGTTCATGATGTTGTGAAGCAGGGCGGTCTATTTAAAACCGATGAAGCCAAAAGCAGATGCATCCGAAGCGTTGAATGGCTCATAGAGAGCAGGGGCGGTTTCCTCGATCAGCAGAGCGAGCCCCTCGACATCATTGAGGAGGTTAATAGCAGCTTCGCATTGATAGTGGATTTCTCAGTTGACACTAACATTGAGGCCCAGCATAGGACGGCGAGCCACATACTTACCCAGATCAGAAACTATGCGATAAAGCGTAAGGACTACGGGGACTTCGCATGCATAATTATTGTTGAGGAAGCCCAGTACTTCGCCCCTGAGAAGGGAGCTGAAATCAAGGAGTCAAGCGCCCAATCTGAGGCTAAGGCTTCAATGATAGAGGCGATAAGCCAAGCCGGCGGATACAATGTTGGATTAATAATTATAACGCAGAGGCCAGCTTACGTGCTTAAGAGCTGCATATCTCAATGTAATTCCGTAGCCTGCTTCAGGCTTAGAAGCGGAAACGATCAAGATGCGATCTTGGAGTACACGGAATATGGCTCTGAGAGACTTAGAGATTATCTTCCAGGATTAGCCGATCATGAAGCCATGCTTTGGGGATTAGCCGTTCCAACGCCTTTCCCAATAATAATAGAGGTAAATGTTGAGGAGTACCCGAGAAAGGCGGCTGTATTCGCTAAGAGCGCATGGGAGAGGATGGAGCAGAATATAGATGGAAAAAAGAAATCCTTATCCATGCCGATTTACTTGCAAGATTCATAGGTTAATGTGTAAACAGCTAATTCCAGGAGTGCGGAGGCAAATGCTATGGGGTCAACGATGAAGATCTTGGCTGGGGCAGACTTCCACGGATTTAAACCAGCGTTTGAATCTTTCGCCCAAAAAGCCGAGGATAGCGGCGTGAACATTATGATTCTATGCGGGGATATAACAAACTTTGGCACTGAGCAGCAGGCAAGGAGCCTTCTGTCTCCGTTATCTAGGCTGAATGTTCCAGCTCTCTTTGTTCCAGGAAACTGCGATCCCCCATCGCTTATCAACATAAATCTCGGCAACATAAGATGCATCCATGGATCAGGATTCATCTACGATGATTTTGCATTCATAGGCGTCGGCGGAAGCCCTAAAACCCCATTTAACACCCCTCTAGAGATGGATGAGGGGGAAATATCCGGGGTTCTGCGGAAATGCCTAAAAGATTTAGGCGATGGGATCAATGGGTTTCGAACAATTTTGATCTCCCATGCGCCCCCAAAGAATACAAGGTTGGACATGGCTTCTCTAGGCGGACATGTTGGAAGCATAAGCGTGAGAAGCTTCATTGAGGAGTATAAGCCGATCCTCACATTATGCGGACACATACATGAAGCCAAGGGAATAGATAGCATTGGCAGCACGCTGATAGTTAATCCTGGACCGTCTAAGCATGGTAACTGCGCCATAATAAATATTTCAGAAGGCGGAATCAACGTTGAACTTCACACATTTAAAACGATTTAAAATACAAAATCATGACGTGCATGTTCCGGATTTAAGAACAAAAACTAAATATAGGAGTGCCATTGATGGTTAATCACTTATGGGGTGAAATGCTTGCCGTTTGAGAAAGGGGACTTCGTGTTAATAGATTACGTCGCCAGGATCGCTGAGACAGGCGAGGTTTTCGACACAACCTTAGAGGAGATCTCAAGGAGGGAGGGCATATATAAGGAGGGTGAAATATATGAGCCTAAGCTAGTTGTGATCGGCGAAGGATGGGTTCTAAAAACCCTAGATGAAGCCCTCCTAAATCTGGAATTGGAAAAGACCGCAACTATTGAGATACCGCCTGAGAAAGGCTTTGGGAATAGGGATCCGGATAAGGTGAAGATGTATCCTCTAAGAAAATTTTTAGCTCAGGGCATAACACCTAGGGTTGGAATGAGAATCGAGGTTAACGGTAAGATGGCAACCGTTAGATCGGTCGGCGCTGGAAGGGTGCAGCTGGACTTCAACCCTCCGCTTGCTGGTAAAACGTTAATTTACGAAGTTACAATTAAGAAAAAACTTGAGACTTTTGAGGAGAAAATTAGGGCTTTAATCCATAGGAGGATACCGCAGGTCAGCATTGAAAAATTCTCCCTGGAAATTGGGGACAACAGCGTGACAATAAACATTCCTGAGGAAGCCTTTTACATTGAAGGCATACAAATAATTAAACGTGGAATATACATGGACATACAGAGGTTTTTCCCAGAGAAGAATATTGTACGCTTCGTGGAAGCCTTCAAGAGGGAGGAAGCGTCCTCCTCAACAACGCCCTCCTCAGCTGAAGCCCAATAGGACATTTAATCTGATCGCCAGCCTCAATCACCTCGCATCGATCGCCATCCCTTAAACCCTCAGGAAAGCATAACGCTGCATTCTCGCAGTTCCGGCCGCCGCATTCCTGCGGGTGAAACGTGATTATTGCACCCTCAATGCTCTGCTTAGGGGTTATGGCTGCTGGAACCTCAGATTCAACAACCTCAACAACCCTCATGTCTACATCGTACAGATCGCATCTCAAAATTTTATTGCGTACATTGACAACTTTATATATGCGGTTATCCTCCAGATTTTTAACGCAAACGCTGAAATATCTGCATTCGCTGCATCTCGCCCCTGCGCCCCTATGTATAAAAGAGAACCCTACCTTAGCTTGTCCGGCGCTAACCAATGTAACTATTGTTTTGGGTTCAGTCATATGTTAATCTATCACTCCCGTTTCTTTAGCTAGCTCCCTCGCCGCCTCATAATTTAACGGTTTCTCGCTGAGAATCGTATATCTTTCAGGGCGGATCTCGCGGGCTTTAACCAGCGCCTCAATAATATATTTCGGCTCTATATTTATCTCCTCAGCTGTGACGGGGGCGCCGACTTTCCTCAAAGTATCCCTTATGAGCAGCCAATCTATTTTATGCAAGCTCGCCATCATTATTGTCCCAATGCCGCATTGTTCCCCATGTAACGCCGGATTAGGCGCTGTAATATCTAACGCGTGGCTGAAAAGATGCTCCGATCCGCTGCATGGCCTGCTGCTGCCGGCTATGCCCATCGCTACACCGCAGCTTATAAGCGCCTCCAGAAGCACCCTTAAACCCTCCTCGGAGCCGGATTTTATGAGGGAAGCATTTTCCACGATGTGCTGGGCGCTCATCAGAGCCATGCTCGCAGTGTAATGCGCATAGTACTCGTTCCTCCTCTCATGCGCCAGCTTCCAATCGAGTGTTGATGTAAATTTGGCAATAGCATCGCCGCATCCGCTTGCTGTTAAACGGTACGGTGCCTTAGATATCACTTCGGTGTCAGCTATAACCGCTATAGGCGACTGAGCCATAATGGAGTAGGGTTTATTTAAGCCCTTTATGGAGGCAAATGGGCTTGATATTCCATCATGGGAGGCTGTCGTAGGCACGCTTATGAATGGGACTCCTAGACTCGCTGAACTAAGCTTCGCAATATCGATTTTAGCTCCGCCGCCGACGCCGAGCACAACGTCGGGCTTCAGCTCCATAACCTTCCTTGAAGATAATTCAACATCTTCAATCGTCGGCGTGTTAGATGCAACTATATGCTCGTAGGCTCTTAAACCCTCACTTTGAAGTATGCTTACAACCCTTCTACCGACAATTTCAAAAGTTTTCTTTCCAGAGATTATTAGGGCGCTTTTACTGAAGCCTAAATTGTTACATACCGATCCAATCAATTCTAGACTTCCGCTTCCAACGACTACTTCACGCGGCATCCGCATTCGGTGAACTTTAAGGGTCAATCTCATCAGCCTTAGCAATCTATTTTAGCTAAGGCACTCAAATAATTAAGCGTTCACATAAAGGTGGGGACGCTTACCCTTTTATGTTTTCCGAACAGTTTAAATTTAAGTTCTCATATCATTATTATTAGTCTCTAAGATAAATTATATTAGAGACTGAGATGCTGGAATAGTTGACTTATATAAACGGTAATTAATTAAAAAGGGAAGGTTTTAATCCATAGATGGGTGGGATTAAGCAGGTTGCCGTCGATTGATAAAAGCAAAACTGAGATTAGGCAAATAATCCTGGAGCATATTCCGAAGGAAGCTGAGATAACACGCATAGAGTTTGAGGGTCCAGCGTTAGCCATCTACGCCAAAAAGCCGGAGATACTGATATCGCAGGAGCATATAATAACAAACATAGTCAGCATGATTAAAAAGAGAATAGTTCCGCGGTCAGATCCCTCAGTGAGGCTTCCGGAGAAAGAGGCTGAAAAAATAATAATGGAAATAGTGCCTAGGGAGGCTGAAGTTACAAATATAATTTTTGATCCGCCCCTAGGCGAAGTGACGATAGAGGCTAAGAAGCCTGGGCTTGTTATAGGAAAGAACGGATCAACACTGCAGGAGATAATCCTAAAAACGAAGTGGAGGCCGCGGGCTGTAAGAGCCCTTCCTAAACCATCAAAGATAGTGCTTCACATTGAGAACCTGCTCTATTCCAGCAGCAAGGAGCGGGAGAGAATATTACGTAACACCGGCGAAAGAATATTCCGTCCCCTACTATACGATGTTGGCGATTTAAGAATAACGATGCTCGGCGCAGCGAGGGAGGTCGGCCGCTCGGCAATTCTAGTCCAAACTAGAGAAAGCCAGGTTCTTATAGACTGCGGGATAAACCCTGGCTCAAATAAGCCCTTCGAGGCATTCCCACGGCTTGACGCCCCGCAGTTCGATATTGATTCTTTAGACGCTGTTATAATAAGCCACGCCCATCTGGATCACTGCGGCTTCTTACCATACCTATTTAAGTTTGGCTATGATGGTCCAGTCTACTGCTCTGTTCCAAGCCTCAGCCTAATGACCCTACTCCAACTTGACTATTTAGATGTTCTATCTAAGCAGGGGCTTCCGCTGCCCTATGATCAGAAGGATGTGCGTGAGGCTGTTTTACACACTATCCCACTGCGTTACGGCGTCGTCACAGATGTAGCTCCAGACATAAGATTAACGCTGCATAATGCTGGACACATACTCGGATCCTCAGTGGTGCATCTGCATATTGGGGAAGGCTACCATAACATAGTTTACACAGGGGACTTCAAATATGGCAAAACAATGCTTCTAGAGGCTTCTGCAACCGAATTCCCAAGGGTTGAAACTATAATAACTGAAGGAACATACAGCGCCCCAACAGATGTAATGCCATCAAGGTCCGATGCTGAGAAGAAGCTAGTTTCAATAATTAATGAGACGCTTAGCAGGGGAGGTAAGGTAATAATCCCCGTTCCAGCGGTTGGTAGAGCACAGGAAATAATGCTCGTCCTAGACGAATATATGAGGCGCGGTGAACTGAAGGAGGCACCTGTCTTCATAGAGGGCATGATATCCGAGTCAACGGCGATACACATGGCTTATCCGGAATATCTCTCAAGAGAGGTTAGAAATAAAATAATTAATGAGGACATAAACCCATTTGAATCCGACTACTTCACAGTGGTTGAGCATCCAAGCGCGAGAAGCGAAATAATTGAGGGCGAACCATGCATAATAATGGCTACGGCCGGAATGCTTGAAGGCGGACCGGTGATTGATTATTTCCAAAATCTAGCACATGATGATCGGAACTCCCTGGTTTTCGTCAGCTACCAGATTGAAGGAACCCTCGGCCGCAGAGTTCAGAAGGGCGCGCAGGAGGTTTCAATAATGGATCAGGATGGAAAAATCAGGGTTATAAGGGTTGGCTTAAAAGTTCATACAGTTGAAGGTTTCTCGGGGCACTCTGACAGAAGACAAATAATAAATTATCTACGTAAGATCTCCCCTAAGCCTGAGAACATAATCGTATGCCACGGTGAGAGGAGCAAATGCGTATCTCTCGCTGATTTTCTAAGGAGAAAATATGGGGTTAACGCCGTGGCTCCAGATGTGCTGGAAACAATAAGGCTAAGATAAACGCGCGGCATCAAGCCTAATGTTTCAACAATTATGCGTAGAACCGTCATTTCTCAGATTAACTTGTTTTCTCCTTCCATATTTGAACGGACGGCGGAGTCAGAACTATGCGTTCTTCCCCAAGCCTTGCTATGTCGCCGCCTATAGACTCTGCAAACTCGCTTAGCTCCCCAACAGCCCGCTTGACATCTTCAATACTTTTCTCAGCCAGCGGCTCAACCTTAATTATTAATATATTTCCAGATCTAACCTCATTCTTAATCCTCTCTAAATCATCAATTGAATGTAATGATAATGCTTTAAGGTAAATTTTCCCCGCTGCCTCGGGCGTAGCCGTCACAGCCTCCTTTCTCCCCTCAGCCTCCCCAGATTCAGCCCCCGGCCTTCCCTTTTTACCAACTATCTTCTCTATAATTCTCCCCAAATTCGGGTTTGTCAAATTTAACTCTCACCTATTAAACTTACCAGGTTCGGCGAGTTTCAGCATCTCCAGGGTTTACCTGGGGATAATCTCGCCGTTAAATCTCTAAGTGTAATTGGCGATATAAATTTTTTGAGCCGGCTGCTTGAAAACCAAGAAAAAACGCGGCGAGATGGCGCCGCTTCTTTAATGCATCTTTTAGAGCATCAGAGCGTTTGCACTTTATGGATGCCTTTAAATCTTTAATCCCTCTCGCTTTTGAAATATTTTAATTACTTCCCAGAATGAATCGCCAACATAATGTAGGTTTTTAAGAGCTTTTCCACGTTTTAGACCCCTAATTTCTTCGGAGCTAAAGAGAGCCTTAGCCACGGCGATTGCTTTTCTATGTTTTTCATCAAGCACCGCGGTGAGGGATCCCTCTTTAAATTCTCCCTCTATTCCAACGATGCCGGGCGCCATTATGTCGGCGCCGTTGCATATATATGGGATTGCGCCCATGTCAACTATAACTTTTGGAAGATTACTTATGAGTTCCTCAAATGTTAATGCTGGCATGAGGGATCCCTCGCATCTTATTAATGCCGGTCTACCGTTTACGATGAATATTTCGCCGCGGGGAACCTCGGCAACCTCGATTTTCGGTTTAGCTTCGAAAAAAGTGTCCCCAAAAATTTCCGATATCTCCCTAAGGAGGCTCTTTGCATCCTTTTCTTTAAGGAAAAATCTACGTTTAACACCATCCATAAAATAAGGTTTAGCATAACGCATATAAATTTGCTCTTCTCCATAGAAGAGTGGGCAGCCCTAGAAAGGTTGATAGAGCATGGCAACCCAAATACTTGAGGAGAGCCTTGGAAAAATCGTGTTAATAAAGCTCAGGGGTGGAAGAAGCATACGTGGCAAGCTTCAAGGTTTCGATCAGCATCTAAACCTTGTTCTCGAAAAGGCGGAGGATGTAACCGACGCTGAGAACATTAAAGAGCTAGGTTTAATAATAGTTAGAGGAGACAATGTCATAATGATCTCCCCGCCGCCTAGGTGAGTGATTAAATGACGAAGGGAACATCTTCCTTTGGAAAACGCATGGGCAAAACGGTTCATATAAGATGCAGGAGATGCGGACGCAGATCATATAACGTTAAGAAAAAAAGATGCGCAGCCTGCGGTTTTGGGGAATCAGCGAGAATAAGAAGATACTCATGGCAGACCAAAAACCTCCAGAGGCAACGGATAGTTTAGGAGAAATCTCCGCAATGAAGATAGAAAAGCATTTAAGCAGCGTTCCTGGAGAAATAGAGGAAAAATCGGTGGATCTATGAGATGGTTGGAAAGGCAAGAATAAGGCTGGTAAGCACAGATTATAGGAAGCTCGATGAAATATGTAGGGAGCTAAGGGATATAGCTGAAAAGGCAGGGGTAAAGGTTACAGGCCCAATTCCCTTACCAACTAAAAAGCTTAAAGTTCCAGTAATGAAGAGCCCCTGCGGTGAAGGAACAAAAACGTGGGATAAATGGGAGATGCGCATACATAAACGCCTAATAGACATAGAGGCTGAGGAACGTGTAATGCGCAGAATCATGCGCATGAGGGTTCCCGAGGAAGTTTATATAAGCATAGAATTAATTTAATTCTCCGCTACTGCGGCGGAATATCTATTCTCATCCCATCATAGGCTACATGTACATTTTTAGGTTTAAGTTTCTCCTCAAGCTCCTCGTGGAGTAAACCGCCATTATGGGAGAAGTGGGTTGCGATGAAAATCATGTCATTCGAAGCTAAGCCCATTTCAACCATTTTTTCCTTAGCCCTCAAAACCCCCTCAATACCCATATGATATCTGATTTCAGGCGATGGACCATTAGTGCAGTCAAATATTACTAGGTCAAATTTAAAATCCGCTAGCTTATCCCATGTTTCCTGGGGGAACCAGCCTGAATCATGCCCGTAAAGAATTGTTCTTTCGCCGTCAGAGATCACATAGATTAAGCATTGCTCATTTTTATCATGATCAGCAGGAAGGGATGTAACTATATACGGACCCATCCTGAAACTATCGAAGGGTTCAACCCTCCGGATCCTCACGGAGTTCTCAAGAGTTTTCTTAGTTAGAACATTAAGAAGTTTTTCATGAACTTTTTCATTGCCGTAAACCGTTAAAACCTTGCCATTCTTCAATTTGGCGAAGGGTTCAACCCTCATGTTAAGCTCCTCCGGATAGAAGTGGTCCTGGTGACTATGCGTTATCAATAGAAAATCGATTTTTGCCAGATCCACATTATGGAAAATTTTATGGTAATACGTGTCCGGAGGAAGATCAACTTTCAAGTCAGAATTAATAATGATTGAAGACCTAGTCCTTATATTTTTGCCTCCAATTCTCCTCGCTCTCTCGCAGTTCGGGCATTGACAGAAAACCGCCGGCCAACCTTCAGAAGCAGCTGTTCCAAGGAATAGTATTCTCATTTAGCACTCCCCCGCTAAAGTAGTGGGCTAATATTTTTAATTCAGCATTATCGAGGGAATATAAATTTTTAGGGGGAAGCGTCGGCTAAATAATTATTAGCGTGGTTACTGCCAGTATAAGCGAGGCTAGAAAGCTTAGAAGCCAAACGTATCTGTTCCACCAAAAAATTTTCGCACCGTCTAATATGCCGAATGGTATTAGGTTAAATAGGGCTGTCCACGCGTTTATCCCTGAACCCCACATTATGATTATTTGAAAAGCCGGGTCATATCCGATGGGAATTAAAGCTAAAAATAGGGTGGATAAAGCCAAATTTACCAGCGGCCCCGACAACGATGTTTTGCCAATGATCTCCCTATTTACCTCTCCGGATATAATGACTGAACCGGGTGAAATAATCTTTATTGGGGAAACAATTGAGATTAAAGTGATCAATGCGCCTAGAAAAGTCAATCTAAACTCTGCCCATAAACCGTAATGCATTGCAGCAAATTTATGTCCAAGCTCATGAGGCACGAACGCTGATGCGAAGATTATGGCTAACCCGAAGAGTAGAATGGGTTTCATCAAGTCCGGGTTAAATAGGGCTATGGAGGAACCCACAAACATAACCATCAATGTGCCTAAAGCTACGTGAATAAGCTCGCTGGGAATCATTAGGCGGCGGGGGAAGATTAATCTGCGATAAAACTTTACCCCTTCAAATTTCACCCTGCCAGCCCTTTCAGATGGAATTATGCCCCTCACATGCTCCTTGCTAAGGCCCTGACATGCATGCAGCTCAGGCAGCCTATGCTCAGCACAAAAATATCCTCCGCAGAAAGGACACTTAAAAGGCAGGGCTACATCCAAACCGCAATATCGACACTTCAATCTCACTCAACTTCTAAATGCTGATTCTAACCGGAATATTTTTAATAATAAAAGGTAATAAATCCTTTGTCTTTCCCGCTTCAGCCTTTAACGAAAATGCCCAGCTCGACTCTTCTCCAGCGTTGATTAGGCTTCGTTTGAGGAGATAGTGAGCAGGCTCTACAGCTTGGAGGTAGGCGTCCGAAGCCTTTAACAGTATACTCCAGGGAGATCATGTTGAAGATGCCTTTTTGAGATAAGCAGCTTTTCTAAGCTCTTTGAGAGGCTGCGGATTTTGAGCCGAACCTAATGAACCAATAAAAATAAAAACTTTCTTGATACAATACTTAAGAAGGATGCCGGGGTGGCCGAGTGGATTAAGGCGCAGGCCTTGAGTCTAAACATTGTTAAGTAAGCCTGTGGCCCATTATGGGCCGCATGGGTTCGAATCCCATCCCCGGCGCCACCATTTTGGTTCCGCATTGCAAATTGGGCACCATGTGTAGCGCGGGGGATAAAAAGGAGGAAAAACAAGAAAAAACTAAACAATAATAGAACTAATAATGGTGTCTTCATTAGACTTGTACTTATCAATAAGCCATCTGAGGCATATTCGATTTTCTCCAGGACAAGTAGGCTTTTGTCTGCTTTAGGAAACAGTAGACTTTAATTATTTGCTTTAGCCCTTCGCGCTCTCTTAATGCTGTTCAGTATGACAATTTTAGGCTGATTTTTCATGCTAAAATTGATACCCCCCTCTAGGTTTTCACATATGCCTAACGGAGCATAAATCAAACTTAAAAATCAAAAATGCAACCATTTCAAACCCCGTTTCAGCTGTTCAGCAACTATTTTTTCCACATGAATGACTTTGTTCCAGAATTCGTTCTCTTGCTTTATCAATTTGTTAACGCTCATTTCATTTCTCCACCAATCTAGAAAATTGGGTCGCCTGAATCTCCAGGATATCGACGCCATAAATCCACTAATTTTTCCCCATGCTCAAGTAGAGGGGCCGCTGCATTTCCTCATGTAAAATTGGCACCCTATCCGGATATTTAAAAGCAACCGCGCGAATAACTCTCTCCCTAGAGTTCAAAGGGATCTCTCCGCTATAACTTCTCTACATTTTCCCATAAATTACTGACACTTTGGAAGTAATAGTTTAATTTTTACAAATCCAGTTATTGAATGCTTAAACCTATACATGCACGTTTATCTTAAAAATTAAACCATGGAGAAAATGCAGCATTAATATTCTGGCATTATTATTTAGTAACGTGGTTCAAATGTACCTAATGGGTTTAGATATCGGCACATCTAACGTTAAAGTTCTCATTACAGATGAAAGAGGGAATGTTATTGCAGAATCCGCTGAGGAATATCCTATCCATTCGCCTATACCCGGTTATGCTGAGCAGGATCCGGATTTATGGTGGGAGGCAACTAAAAACTCAATAAAAGCGGCGTTAAAAAGTTCCAAACTGGACTCTTCCGAGATCTCAGCGTTAGGACTTTCTGGACAGATGCATGGGACGGTTCTCATAGGGAGAAACATGAAACCTCTTAGGCCAGCGATAATATGGTCGGATAAGAGGAGCATATCTCAATGCTATGAGTTTTATAAAACAGTTGGTAGGGAAAAAGCTCTGAAGATAGTTTGTAACCCGATTATGCCGGGATTTATGGGTCCAACTTTACTCTGGATTAAAGAGAACGAAAGCAAAACATTTAATGGCATATTTAAGGTTTTGCTCCCAAAAGACTATATTAGGCTTAAACTGACAGGGATCATTGCAACGGATTTCTCCGATGCATCCGCAACGCTTTTATTCGATGTAAGGAACCGAAATTGGTCAGATGAGATAATCTCCGCCCTCAATCTTCCAAGAGAAGCCTTTCCAGAAATCTTTGAATCAACAAGTATTGTTGGAAGCATATCGAAAGAGGCATCGGAGGAGACTGGTTTACATGCTGGGACACCGGTTGTTGCAGGCGCAGGGGATTCTCAAGCTGGAGCGGTTGGCTGCGGGGCAATTAAAGCAGGCGTTGCATCCTCAAATATAGGAACAGGCGGGCAGATCTTCACAACTTTAGATGAATTAACAGTGGATGCTAAGAATAGAGTTCACACATTCTGTCACGCTGCTCCAAACAGATGGTGCCTCCAGGGAGCCATACTCTCCGCCGGGCTGTCGCTGAGATGGTTCAGGGATAACTTTGCCCAAATGGAGAAGATCGTCGGCGCATTTAGCCATATAAACCCCTACGATTTGCTCTCCAAGGAAGCTGAAGCGGTTGAACCGGGATGCGGCGGGCTTATATTTCTCCCTTACCTTCTAGGCGAGCGTTCCCCGCATATGGAGCCTAGAGCCAGAGGAGGATTCTTCGGCTTAACGCTTCAACATAGTAGGCAACATTTTATTAGGGCGATTATGGAGGGCGTAGTCTATGCATTAAGGGACTGCCTGGAAATCTTTAGGGAACTAGGCGTAAAAATTGAGAAGATAATCGCCCGAGGCGGCGGATCAAGAAGCAACCTCTGGAGACAAATACAGGCGGATATTTTTAGATCCCCAATTATTAAGACAAAGGTTGAGGAGGATTCAGCCTTCGGCGCAGCCCTCTTGGCCGGCGTAGGCGTCGGAGTATACTCCAGCTTGGAAAAGGCATGCGGGGAGGCTATTGAAACCATAGGTATTAATGAACCCGATTGGGAGAGGGCTGAAATTTATGAAAGGATCTATAATGAGGTTTATCGCAACCTCTACCCGTCTCTGAAAAATTACTGGTAGAATGGAAGGGTGATGCAGCCCATGCGCTGCAGTGTTTTTCAAGAAGATTTGTTAAGCGGCGGTTCACCGCATGTTTTCAGCGTATGATAAGCCGCTTGCTCAGTTCATCATAGAGCTGCTCATATATTTTCACGGACTGGTTAAGCGCTTCCTCAAGGCTTAGGCGTCCAGATTCAACTTCAACCATCATCTGCTCAACATATCGTCTTGTCTCAGGTGTGACAAGCCTCTCATCGACACCCTTCAACATTTTTATCAAAGCCTCCCCCTGACTTGTTAGAAGGAAGCTTCTACGCTTCTTAACAGCGTAACCCCTATTAACTATGAGCGTTGGGAAAGTATGCCTAGTCGCATCGGTTCCTATCCCATGCCTCTCCATGAGCCTAAGAAGCTCAGATTCCGTCAAATGCGGCGGCGGCTTAGTTTTTCGTTCGCTTAAGCCAACCTCAAGAATGGGGAGGATTTGACCATTTCTAAGCTCAGGTATCCACTGTAGATCCTTAGGCTTAAAGTATGGGAAAACATCGTAAAATCCCTCCTCGATAATATATTTGCCCGCAGCATCCATTTTGACACCGTTTACGTCGACGCTCAGCTTCCAGCGTTCAAAGACGGCGTTTCTGCCGACAGTGTTAGCTAAATATCTGCGTGCAATATACTCCCAGATTCTTCCAGAAGAATCTTTTCCAAGATAGGGCTTAACTGGATGTATGGGCGGATGAGCGCCGTCATTCTTCTTACCATCTATAGGGCTGAAATCTTCATAATGTATAAACCGCGAAAATGGGGTTCTGGAGAGCATATTCAGAATCTCTTTATGGTTAACCCTAACCCATACGTTGGTTTCAGTTCTAGGATAGCTTATGTAACCATTAGCGTAAAGATCCTCAGCGGCGCTCATAATTTTGCTGCTGCTAAGCCCCAAAATCCTCGTTAACTCCTGCAGCATGGTGTCGGTGTCGGTTGGCAGAGGCTTTTGCTCCTCCTCAACCTTTAGGGTATATTCCCTTACAACGGCATCTTTGCCTCTTCTAATGGTTTCATAAATAACTTTAGCCTTAGCCTTATCCTTTATAGTTTCAGTTGAAACTTTAACTTTAACGCCCTTATCGTCGAGGAGAGCCCAAACAACATAGTAGGTTTCAGGCTTAAAGTTTCTTATGGCGGTATCCCTCTCATAAACAAACCACAATGTTGGGGTCTGGCAGCTTCCATAGGAAATTAGCTTAACGTTCTGTCCAGCCCTCCTAGCGGAGATCGTCAACAGCCTAGTGTACGCTGCGCCCACAATCAAATCGAATTTTTGGCGGAAAAGAGCCTTCCTAACCCACCCCCAATTTAGATCAGGCTCAAATCTGCTCCAAGCATCCTTAAGTTCACTTTCGGAGACGGTATTAAAACGCATGCGCATGTAACGCGGCTTACCCAGAACGTCCTGCGCAGTTAAGAGAGCCTCATATGCTATGAGTTCACCCTCATGGTCATTGTCAGTCGCCAAAACTATCGGATCGCCAGCACTCTTAAGAGCCCCAGTAAGGGCCTCGTAAGCCCTTCTGTCAGCAATGATCCATTTAGTTTCAGCATGGAAAAGATCTTTTGGATCTGTGCTCCACCAATTAGAGTACTTCTCGGGAAAGTCAAGGTTAAGCATATGCCCGCTTAAGGAAACGATCTTGGCTTCAGGTTTTATAGCCCCTTCAATTGCTCTAGCAACCGAAGGCTTCTCAGTCACAATAAGCATGGCATCCGCCACTCATTATCATCAATTCTCCCAGAAAACTTAAAAATTAACCGCTTCCAAATAGCGTTCTAAATTGCCTTTAAGGATAATGCTTTAAATGGGCATAAGGATGCGCATAACCCGCAGTTGTCACATTCCAGTCCGATTACCGCTTTGCTCCGCCTGTCTAGGCTTACGGCTTCGTATGGGCATACGCGTACGCACACCCCGCAACCTGTGCACTTATCTAAGTCAACTAGCACTTTGTAGATTCTTCTTCTTTCCAAACTTTCTAATGGTATAATATCCTTTAAAGATGCGCCGATGAACTCGTTGATCCGCTGAAAACCCTTAGCCTCCATCCATTCGGTGAAAACCTTTAGCATCCTCGGTATGATGCCGTAGCCCTCAATTATGATTGCTGTGCATATTTGAACCGCCGAAGCGCCTACTAGCAGAAATCTCGCAATATCCTCCCATCCATGGATTCCACCGGAACCTATTATCGGCTTCCCCATGTTCTCCCTTGCTATATGTGCGGTCCAAGCTAAACTTATTGGCAACTGCCAGGGTCCACCGTATCCTCCGAAGCCGCCCCATAGAATCGGCTTCATACGGTCAACATCTATGATTAATCCTTGAAACCTTGCGATTGAAACAACAGCATCGGCTCCGGAGGAAAACATTATCTTCGCTAAATTGACCGGGTTAGCACCGTGCGGCGTTAACTTGCCTATCACTGGAAGAGAAGACGCATTCTTTACGGTCCTCACAATCTGAGAAACAACATTTAGATTTAAGGATGCTGCTCTCCCCATGAGGGCATCCTTCTCAATATGTGGGCATGATAAATTAATCTCTATCATGTCTGCTCCAGAATCTCCAACCAGACGGGCTAGATTCTCCCACTCTTCAAAGCTTCTGCCAGCGATGCTTGCGATTAAGATCCCCTCATTTCTTTTAGCCGCGCCTTTAATTTTCCTTATCTCCTCAATCCACCGTTCCGGGCTGTATTCGGACATAAGCTCTATGGAGTAAAGCGAATAGAATCTTCCCCTTAAAGCATCCTCGGGATTAATAATATGCATTCTGGGTTTCGGCTGAATCTGCTGCGTGACATCATAGGTTATTGTTTTCGTGACGGCTCCGGCAGCGCCATGCTCAAAGCATTTCAATATATGCTTTGCGGATGCTGTTCTCGACCCTGAAGCCACAATTATCGGGTTCTTAAATGTTAATCCGGATATGTTAACTGATGTATCAACCGTCATTCAAGCATGGCTCCCTTTACAGCATATTAAGGCTCTTCAATGTTTTTCTTAGCATTTTCCTTTCCTCCTCAGATATGGGTTGCAGCGGAGGTCTAACATAGGGGGTTTTCATGATCCCCATCATGACAAGCGATTCTTTTAAGCGCGCCCTATAGTTTCTTACCGGAGGGGAGAAAATCGCTTCTTCCAGAGGAAGAATCTCCTCCCAGATTTCCTTAGCCTCCTTAAATCTATGCTGGGCAACAAGCCTGAACATTTCAACCTGCTTATCAGTCGCTATGGTTCCAAATCCTAAAAGCCCGCCTTCAGCGCCTAGAATTAAGGATTCATAGATAATATTGTCATTTCCAGTTAGCACCATGATTCTTCTTGGAGCGTTGCTTAATATTCGCACAACATTAACAAACTTCCTTGCATCGAATGAGGCCTCCTTAATCGCCACAATATTCTCGATCTCCACAAGTTTTAATAGCGTCTCAGAGCTGAACTCAACACCGCCTAACGCTGGCTGTAGCTGAAAAAGTATCATGGGCATATCAACCTTCTTAGATATTTCCAGATGGTAATTGTATATTACATCAACGGCGGGTTCGCCGGAAAAAGCCGGATGTGGAAAAACCAATAATCCATCAGCTCCAGCCTCCTTAGCTTCTAAACCCAGCTTCACAGCTTCCTCAGTGTTCCTGGCATGTAAACCAGCTATGATCGGAATCTTCCCCTTAACTATTGGAGGTAACGTCCTCAGTATGCCCATGCGCTCCTCAGGATATAAATGCGGCCCTTCACCAGTATCAACATTAACCGCTAATCCGCCTATGTCAAATTTGGTTAGCCAGCGAATATAATCTGCAAGTTGATCATAGTCCACCCTGTAATTTTTATCCATCGGGGTTAATGTGGCAGGTATCAACCCGAATCTCTTTAACGAAAGCTTACGGGAACGCATGATCTTCTCCCCATTTTCCACTCGACGCGATAATATGGGTTTAGATATAAATAAAATGTTCGAAATAGAAAGTTATATTTTGTGATTTAGCAGAAATGTAATATTAGTTATGCATTGAGAGGCTGGCGGTTTGGACTTATGGTTTTACTTAACCGTGGTCTTCGGCATAATCCTAGTGGCCTTAACAACATTGTGGCTAATGGAGCGTGAGAGGAGAAAAACTATGCTGAGGGCTGAGAAGCCCCCTATAAGCATCAGTCCCCCACCGGAAAGATGGCCATGGCCCATTGGCAAAACAGTTTCAGATGAAGCTGTCAAAGATGCTAAAGATAAGCTCAGGGTGCTTGAGCTTGAGCGGGAAATCTTAAGCTACGCTATTAGGAGGCTGTATGAGGCTCAGGCTGAGGGGAAAATAACCGTTGAGGAACGGGATAGTCTAATATTGAAGTACAGAGAGGATTTGGAGCGGGTGAAGCAAGAGATTGCAAGGGGCGAATCAATCATAGCCCTAAATGAGCTAGAGAGGATGCAGGAAGAATTCCTAAAAATGTTTTCGGAGAGATTTGAGACTCTAAACAGGAGGATTGAAGAGCTAAGAACGATAACTGGGCTTGCTCCTTCACCAGCGGAATTAACCGCCAAACCTAAGGAGGCAGCGAAGGAAAAGGTGGAAGAGCAGCCTGAGAAAGCCCCCGCGCCTAGAAGGAGGAGGGAGAGCGCTAAACCTAAGCCTGTCACTGAGCAGCCGATTTCGGAAAAAGAGGAAAGTGAGGAGAGCGAAGCTGATAAGAGAATTGAGCAGATAATGGCTGAGGTTGAGAAGGTTCTTAGCAGACTTAGTCAGATAGAGCTCGAGGAGTGAAGTATGGATTGGGTCGAGGATGCAAAGAGAAGGGCTGCGGTTGAGGCTGTAAATGAAGTTAAAGACGGCTTCATCATCGGTCTCGGCTCAGGCTCAACCGTTAAGTATGCCATAGAGGAAATAGGTCGGAGAGTAAGGGAGACCGGGCTGAGGGTTCTAGGTGTTCCATCATCTTATCAGTCGCTTCTCCTAGCTGCAAGATGCGGCGTCCCGACAACAACCCTTCACGAACATTCAATAGTGGACTTAACGATCGATGGGGCTGACCAAATCGACCCAGATTTAAACTTGATAAAGGGCATGGGTGGCGCCCTAACGCGGGAGAAGATTCTCGCAGCATCCTCGAAGAAGCTAATCGTGGTTGCGGATGAGAGAAAACTGGTTAAGCATCTTGGAGGAAGCCAGCCCCTGCCAATCGAAATTTTACCATTCGCTGAACCGCTTGTTACGGCTAAAATTAGAGATATGGGTGGAAAACCACGTCTAAGAGAGATTAAGGCGGGCGTACCCTACATAACTGATAATGGAAATTTCATACTTGATGTAGATTTCGGAATTATCAAGGATCCGGAAAAACTGAATGGGGAGCTGAAGATGATCCCCGGGGTTGTGGAGACCGGGCTTTTCGTTGGCATGGTGCAATCTGCATATGTGGGCACAAAAACATCTGTGAGAAAAATAGTGCGCAGCAATCCCTGAAGAATCTCTAGGCTTCCTTTTGTTTTTTAATAGGTATGATGTAATCTTTTTTAATTTCTTCGCACATTAATGACGTTTAGTGATCTGCATGGAATTCAGCTTATCTGATGAGGAAGGAGCTTTTCTTGTTAAAATCGCTAGAAGAGCCGTTGAGGAAAATCTTAAAGATGGAAGGATAATAAGCCCCCCGGAAAATGTTTCGCCAAACCTTCTGGAGAGAAGAGGGGTTTTTGTTACAATAAATAAGATGGTTAACGGCGAGAAGATCTTAAGAGGCTGCATAGGCTTCCCATACCCAGTTTACCCGCTTATTAGAGCCGTTATTGAGGCAGCTGTAGAATCAGCAACTAGAGATCCACGTTTCCCGCCAATGTCTATGCGTGAGCTTAATCAGGTGGTCTTCGAAGTCAGCATCCTAACAGAGCCGAAGCTTATTGATGTTAAATCCCCAAGTGAATACCCCTCAAAGATAAAGATTGGGGAAGATGGACTTATAGTTGAGAGGGGATTCTATAAGGGCCTCCTGCTTCCGCAGGTACCTGTAGAGTGGGGTTGGGATGAAGAAGAATTTCTATGTCAATGTTGCATGAAAGCCGGCCTACCACCTGACTGCTGGGTTATGAAAGGAACAAAAATCTACAAGTTCCAATGCATAATATTCGAAGAGACAAGTCCAAACGGGGCTATTGTCAGAAAAATCTTGGGGCAAAAATAGGCGCTATCCAACATGTTAAAGCTGTAATATTGGCGCATCAGTTAACTTTATAGCCCCCTCCTCATGAACAAGAACAGTGTCTTCCAGGCGCACCCCACCGAAGCCGGGAATATATATTCCAGGCTCAACGGTTACAACATTGCGGGAAGACAGAATATCCCCGCTTGACGGCCCTAGGCTCGGGGGCTCATGAATATCTAATCCAACACCGTGTCCTAGACTGTGAACGAAGTATTCACCGTAGCCCTTTTCAACTATGCGCCTTCTGGCAGCAGCATCAATCTCACTGGCTTTCTCACCGGATTTTATCCGGCTTATGGCGGCTTCCTGCGCTTCTGCAACGGCCCTATAGACATGGATCTGTTTCTCTGAGGGTGTGCCAACAATCAAGGTTCTTGTTTGATCAGAGCAGTAGCCGCGATATTTAGCGCCTATATCGATAACAACCAGATCTCCACTTCTGATCTCACGTTCTCCCCATCTGCCATGTGGGAACGCTGAATCCGGCCCGCTGCATATTATAGTGTCAAATGCAATTCCGTTTGAGCCTAACTTACGCATTTCAAACTCAATTTCAGCTGCAATCTCATATTCCTTCAGCCCAGCTCTAACTATTTCAATCGCCTTCTCCATGCCCCTGCTGGTCAGCTCCGCCGCTTTTCTCATAAATTTAAGCTCATTTTCATCCTTAACCTTGCGCAGCGACCATATGGCATCATCTAAAAATTCCATTCTGACATCTTTTAGTCTCTCCCCAATCTTTAGGTATTCCACGGCGCTTACCCTATCAAACCCCAGCGTCTTAATGCTGCATCTGCTTATTTCCTCGAAGATTTTAGCATCTGCTTTTTCACCAATCTTTATTGGTTCAACTCTCACGTTTCTAGCCTGCTCCCTGGCAGCTTCATAATTGACTGAGTGAACAAAAAGCGTGCATTCCCCATCTGATGGAACTAAAAGTTTGAAGCCACCTAAGAACTCAGTGAAGTAAAAAATGTTTTTCTCATCAGATACTAGGACAGCGTCAACATTTTTTGATGCTAAAACCTCTCTTAATTTTTCGAGGCGGCTACTCATTAGGCATCACGTAAGAATATTAGAGCCGATTAAGAAATAAAACTATTGTGAAAATATGATAATTAAGATATGCGTCAAATAATATTTTGGGGAATGCTGAGAAATGCGTGATCTAGATGTAGCCAAAGATTTGCTGAAAAATAGAAACTTATCGCTGATCATAGTTAGGGATGGAAAAGTCATATTTGAGTCGCGTCTCCCAGGCATAGCAGGATTGATTCAAGCGATTGAAAGCATGAATATGCTACTCCATTCATCCTCAGTTGCGGATAGGATTGTCGGTAGGGCAGCGGCTCTGCTTTTAGTTTACTCGCATGTCAGCGAGGTTTACGCTCTCACCATGAGCAGCTGGGGCTTAGCTGTTTTAGAGGAGGCTGGCATAAGAGTTGAATATGATGTTCTCGTTCCAAGAATACTGAATAGACGCGGCGATGACATATGTCCATTCGAGAAAATATCTCTAACCGCAAGTTCACCTGATGAAGCTTATAAAATATTGAAGGCTGCATCAGCATCTTTCAGAACTTAATCGGATGATTGCAAGCGTCGCCTAAAAATCCGTTCAGTCCGCCGCAACCTTTAAGGGCGATCTTTCAGCCGTAAAAGTAACATTTTTATGATGTGTTGCTGCAAAAGTAGGTTTCATACTTGATTTTTAGTGGACATCCGCCTCCGCAGATATTTAGATCCGGACAATTATAGCATTTCTCTGGAATATATTTCCTCGACCTAATCTCGAGGCATAGTGGGTGCCGCCATATTTTCATCCAGTCGTCCTTAAGCATGTTTCCAAGGGGCGTAAAATAGCTTTGACATGGGATAACGGTTCCATCCGGTTCTATGCACATGCTTATGCGGCATGCGCTGCAAGTCTTTATTCCCAACTCTAACTTTAAGGGGTTTAAGATGCAATATTCCGTTGGCGTATACCATATGAACTCCATTCCTAAATCCTGAGCATGCTCTCTTATTTTGGTTAATATTGGTTCAAGCATGCTCTCTTCAATAGCGATTTCCTTAACAACATCTTTTTCAGCGGCTTTTCCAGAGTATATTAGGCTATTGCATGCAAACTGTTTTAATCCCAAGTCATGGATGAAATCTATAGTTTCCAGTATGCCGTCAACATTGTATTTAGTGAGGGTTGTGTTTGTTAAGGTGTAGATCGGCGATTCAATAGCATTCTTTAAGCCTTGAACCGTTTCATCCCAGCTGCCAGTAATGCCAGTTATCATATCGTGGATTCCGGGATCATGGGATTCAAGCGTTATTTGTATATGATCTAAGCCGGCGTCAACAAGCGATTTAAAGTAGGCTTTATCCTTAAGTCTACGTCCATTCGTAACTAAGCCGCAGATTAAACCGATCCTCTCGGCGTAAGCGATCAGATCCGGCAGGTCATCTCTTAATGTTGGCTCCCCGCCGGTGAAAACCACATGTGGGATTCCCAGCCTAAAGATTTTATCCATTACTCTGAACCATTCTTTGGTTGTTAACTCCGATGTTTCCCTAGGTCCACCAGCGTAGCAGTGTAAGCATTTATTATTGCACCGGTATGTTATGGCTAAATCCATGCGATAAGGCGCGCTCAGCTCTTTCTGGAACGGCTCCATCTTCTCAACGCCTAGATAGGAAACGGGGCAGATATCTGGGGTCTTCGCAAAGGTGTTTATTACAAATAGAATATGCTGGTAATCCCTTCGGACAGTTTCAACATCAACCCTATAACGCTTAACTATCTTCCTTACGGTTTCATCCTCGCTTTCGCCTCTCATGAAGGATTTTATATACTCAGCTGCGGTTCGGTTAAGAAATAGAACCCTTGAGGCATTAATGATTAACACGCCGCTTCCATCCTTCTCCAGCCTTAGATGGAGACGTAAACCCCTATGCTCACCATCATGAACCCTTAAATGATGCAGCGGAAACCTATCTCTCCTCCTAAGGAGATTAAACAATCTGAAATTGATTTTAACCATTCATCTAGCACCTCCATGAGCGCAAGCACAGGCGCAACTTACGCATGCACATGCACATGCGCAGCTAGCGCAAGCGCAGACGCAGCTTGGATATCTAAGCGGTTTCTGGCTTACTGAAACCCTTTGAGCTGGAACGAGGCGGTTTGCAAATTCCTGCACGTTCTTAACGATGTTATTTGCGGTTTTCTCAAGGGCTAAAACTATGCTGTTTGCGAAATCTTGTCCAGGTATAGGCGTTGGCTTCACCTCTCCGCCAGTTTTGGTTGGAAACCTTGGTCCATGCCAATACCACCACCAATCGGGTCTAGGGTAAACTATGATATCCGGCGGAAACGCCACCTTTATCTTTTCCTCGAAGCGTTCATCTGCTAGAAGCCACTCTATGTTCTCTTCAAGAGCGTCGCATTTAAGCTCCGGCATGCCGGCCTGAGTAACCTGCTGCCAAGCCCTATCAACAATAGATTTATAATAGTTTACAGTGTCAACTCTTGAGAATCCTCGGAGCTTAAGGTTCACAGTTTCCTTGAGGTTTAGATAGGTTTTCGCAAGCAAAGCTTCGTTTAAACTTCCATCCGGTCTTAAGGCATCTAGGAAATCAATCTCGTAATATCTTAGACTGACGCGCTCAGAATCTCCCCAATCCAATCTTTTAAGCTTAATGACCGGGTCGGTTGATACAACCGTTATGACCCGTTTAAGGAGAAGCCCAAAAATAATCATGGTTAAAACTCTCACAGGCTTCAAATCCAAAACAACCGCTGCTTCAACAGCGGTAAGCCCGCGCGCTGGACCAAGAGCTTCAATCGCCACCTTAGGCTTTTCATACTCGGATTTTCTGATTCTTCTTAGGGCGATTGCAGCCGCAATTACTACGGTGGCTGAGAAGATCGCTATTGCGCCGCCAACTGTAATATAATACCATATGTTTGGACCTATGCTGACATATTTCTCCGGGAATGAAACTCCAATCCAGAACTCTTCGTAGGATGGCCAATCGCTAGATTCCCAATAGATAACGAGCGATCCCTCCTCATTCCTGAAAATGCTCCTAGGAACCGCTAAATATTTTATTTCATCCTCCCTAACATCTTCTGGGAGAACTATTGCAGCCCGAATATTACCTATGGGGGCCTCAGCGTCATCAAATGTTGAGGGGTAAATTTTCAGCCCAACATTTCCCGGATTACTCTCATCTTTATAAATCATTTCTGGAACAACAGCGTAAACAATCATCGTATTCGGCTTATTAAGATTCACCGGTCCCCTAAGTTTAATTTCAACACCGTGGAAATCTCCATTTGATATGGGGTTATACTCAAGGCTGTTGCCTTCAATATCCTTAACATATTGGATTTGAAAGTCTTTTTTCGGCATACCTATGGTGACTATTCCCTCAGGTGATCCAGACGTATACGTTAGGGTTATATTATATAATATATCGATTGACCCATCTTTATTTACCCATATTTGCATCCATTCTTTGTCAACCCTATATGCAACGAGCGCTCTATCAGCAAAAATGATAAGCGCTGAGAATGATAGAAGCAAAATAATTATTGAAATTGAACTGCGCATTTTTAAGCCCCGTATATAATTATCACCATAAAGGCTCCTCTGTTAACTCAAAACTGTTCCCGCAGTAGCCGCATGTTACAACTGGTTTTCCAGCGACCACCTTGGCTTTAGTTACATCTATAATTGCGCCGCAAACTGGGCAGTACACCTCCTTAACCTTAACTGGGCCGCCGATAGATATTGTCTGTTTAATCTCTATGGGCTTTCTCTCCCGGCTTAATATGAGAAGCAGAACTGCAATTGATATGAAAACAAGTCCCTCAAAGAAGTAGATTATCCCAAGGTTGACTGAAATCATGAAAACCACTCCTAAAAAGAATAGGAGCGCAGAAACAGCATATGCAGCGGCTTTCCGTAATCCCCTAGCCATTCGCTCTAAATCTCCAATTAAACATGTTAAAAGAATAAGCGTCACACATATTTATATCCCTTATTTTATTTCCAGATCTCTACGCTTAAAAAAGAATTTCATTATTCCTAAAAGGCGGTTTGCGGTTTTCTCTAAGCCTTTATCAGTTTCAAAGCTTCTTTAAATTCTTGTGTTCCAGCCCTTCTTAAAAGCTCATATATGAGCATCTCTGTCGATGCCACTATAACGTTATTTTGTTTCATTCTTTCAATGGCTATATTCTTATCTTCAAGCCTCCTTGAGGATGTTGCATCGCTGACTACGCAAACCCTATAACCGTTACTTACGCCTTCAATTGCTGTTTGAGCAATGCAGATGTGAGTTTCTATTCCGGCAACTATAAGGTTCTTTACGTCTAAATCTCTTAAGACATCCCTAAATTTCTCGGAGCCAAAACAGCTGAACTCCACTTTTTCAATTATTTGAGCGTCAGGAAGAATTTCTTTTATTTCCGAAATTGTTCTCCCCAGCCCGCTGGGATACTGCTCAGTTAAAATAATCGGCATACCTACTATTTTGGCAAACTGAATTAATTTCTTCAGGTTTTCAAGAACCTTTTCTTTATCGTAGATCAATGGAAAAAGTTTCTCCTGCACATCAATTATGGCTAAAGCCGATTCTTCCCTAGATAATAAACCATGAAAGTTCAAGGAAACCACTTACTCTTTTAATTTCATAATTTCCTTTTAAAAATTGTTCTGTTCTCCATCGTCTCTGTCTTTAATTTTTCAGATCTGAAAATTATGGGGGAATATGCTTATTATCTAAGGCTTTATGGAGATCGCTGGAAAAGTTAACGCTCACAATTTTATTCATTAAATAATTAGCAAACATGCTAATTCGATATGCGCCATTGAAGTTTTATTTTAATGAAATAATTTTTCATATGTTGCATTGAACTAGATTCACGCTGTAGAAGCATTCATTGCATCCAGGCTCATTCGCGTAGCAATCTAAACTATTCGTTTTTGTAAAGTAGCATCCTAGAGATGAGTAAAGGCAGTCTCCACACCAGGGTATGTTCTCACTCATTTTTCGCCTAATTTCCCTAAAGCTCACATATGGCTCTTTATTCCATAATTCTCCAATATTTTCCTCTTTCAGGTTGCCGAAGGTTACAGCATGCACATTTTTAACGTGCATATTAACATAGGCTGAATGCGAATATGCAAACTCTAAACATGGTGCAACCATTCCGTCAGACCTAACGAAGGCTGTGCTTTTATCGACATATGGGCATCTCCTCTCTTTAGCGTCCGGATAAAGGTTTGGAAGCCTTATCTCTACACCGTGTTCATGCGCTATTTTCCTACTAATCTCAAAAACTCTTTCGACTTCCCTATTTACCTCAATAATTTTATCCCTTAAATAGAATAAGAGGGGTAGGTTGATCCAGTATCCGTTCTTCTCCGCTTCGCTCCAAAACTCGCTTATCATCTTAGAGGCTTTTGGCTCAATATCAAGCCCATAGATTCTCCCAAAGAATTCATGGGTGGATTCAAGTATCAGTTTCCAATCGTACTCCAGAGACGATTTAACTATTTCAAACGGTATTCTGCTTAAAGGTATGTATATTGCCCTTCGAAACATTTCCTCAGTATATGGCATAATATGAGAAATGATGATATAGTCTGCTTCCTCATATGAGAGCTCCTCGATTAAACTTGGAAGATCCATGTAATTATCTCTCATCACAACCGCCTCCACGCCTAGCTTGAATGCTCCTTTTAAATTTCTTTTCATTCTGGAGACATGCTGGAAATTTCTCAGAATCACCGTGGGTTCAGATCCCTCCCTAATATATTTAAGCTTGGCAGCGTCCATTGTGTCTATTGAGAACGATATGTTGCTCACGCCAATCTTTAAAATCTTTCCGGCTGACTGCGAATTCAGGAGGGACCCATTTGTGCTTATGAGGATTTCACCGTCCCTTGGCATCTTCTCCCTTGCAATTTTAAGCATCTCAATGAAGTTCGGGTTTACAAGGGGCTCTCCAAGCCCGTAAAGTATGAGTCTCCTTAAATGTGGAAACGATGTTTTCGCGATCCTCTTATATAAGCCTAAATCTAGATCCCCTATTTTAGCATCCCATGCGCGTCTTACGCACATTTGACAGTTGAAATTACATCTATTGGTGACTTCTATTTGTAGGGCCTCCGGATAATCCCCATCCATATTTAGCCTTCCTTAATCAGCGTCCTCTCAGCCTCCGGCTAATGGAGGAAATATCGCTATTACATCATCATTTTTTATTTCAATGTTTCCCTTAAAATCCTTAATGTTTCTACCATTAATCGTGAATATCCGATCTTCCCTCACTTTATCATGCTCTTTATCATAAATATCGTTGAAGAATTCTTCACCTAGGATCTTCGATGCGCTTTCAATGAGACCCTTAAGGGTTCCATCGCATTCAACAGTTACCTCTTTAACTCCATACTTCTTCCTTAAAGTTGCAAATAGCCTAATTTTAACCGACGGCATAAGTATCACCAGATATTATGGGGAAAATAAAAAAATAAAAGGTTGATGGAAGACAGCTGATAAGTTATAGTTCAATCTCAAGTTCCTTCAGTTTCTCTGGGGATGGTCTTCCATTAATCCATCCGCGGAGCTTATAATATTCCTCCTTCATTCTCTCAAGTTCAACTATATGCCCTTTAGCCGGGCCCTCCGGCATAGGCTCCCCAATTAAGCGCCCGGGCAAACTATCATCCTTCCCATCAAAGCCATACTTGTTTATTATCACCCTTTCCAGGTTGTATATTCTTTCACCCATCTTTAGGAGATCATCCTCGGTTAAGCTCCAGCCTGTTACAGCTGAGAGCAGATCGGCATAATCCTTAACGCCTAAGGCAAATGTTGAGAAGAGGCAGTTAACGGTTGAGTTTACAACGCATGTGAAGTCCTGGAAGAATTTAGCCCATTTAGCTTTGCCCTCAGGGACCAATGGATCTATTTTTTCCGGTATCCCTAAGATTTCTGGAGAGACAGTATATCCGGTTACGTGGCATCCTCCTCTATTCGCGGTGGCATAGTTTAAGCCGATTCCCTTCATCGCCCTTGGATCATAAGCCGGCATTTCAAGCCCCTTAACGCTCATTGAGAGCTCTGGATGACCATAAATTTCACAGAGCTTCTTTGATCCTAAGGCCAGATACTTTCCAAAGCCGATTTTATAAGCTGTGCGCCAGACAGCCTCAACAAGCGCCGCTGAGTTCCCAAACCTTAAATCCAACCCCTGAAGATCCTCTTTAGGTATATATCCTCTTTCATTTAGCTCCATAGCCGCGGCTATCGTTGAGCCCATGCTGATTGGATCCAGCCCAAACTCATCGCAGTAATGATTGGCTTTAATAATGGCGTCTAAATCCTTAACAGCCGTTGAGCCGCCGAGAGCCCATATTGACTCATATTCCGGCCCCTCAGTACTTAATATTTGGAACGGCCCGGTTTTGACGCTTGTAACTCTTCCGCATCCAATGGTGCATCCCCAGCATGCTCTTCTAGCGGTTAGATAGGTTTCCGCCAGCGTTTCCCCACTTATTTTCTCAGCATCCGGGTTTACGCCGGTTTGCCAATTCTTATATGGTAGGCCGCCGGCCGTGTTAATTACATTGATAAGTATTGCTGTGCCATATGTTGGCAACCCCTCACCGGTTACAGCGTTTTTCCTCATTTTTTCAAGGCATTCCCTTGAGATTTCCCTGAATCTGTCCGGCTCTGCCACTGGAACCTTCTCCTCACCGGACACAACGATGGCCTTTAACTTTTTAGACCCCATAACCGCGCCTAAGCCTGTTCTTCCAGCCGCCCTATGCTCATCGTTAACTATGCATGCCATTCGAGCTAGGTTTTCACCAGCCGGTCCTATGCATGCGACGCTTGTATTTTTGCCCCCAACCCTCCTAGTTAATATCCTACATGTGTCGAAAACATTTTTACCCCAAAGGTCATACGCGCTTCTCAGCTCCGCCTCCCCATTTACAATTGCCAAATAAACCGGATCCTCCGATGCTCCCTCAACAACTATGGCGTCAAACCCTGAGAATTTTAGGAATGGACCCCACTCACCGCCTGAATTGGCGCTTCCAATAGAACCCGTTAAAGGCGATCTTAAAGCCATAGCGTGATATCTTCCGGAGCATGGGAAGCCCGGTACGCCTGTTCCTGGACCCGTGGCGAAGATCAATACGTTCTCAGGCCCGAGAGGATCTATGTCCGCGGGGAGCACCCCTTTAGATTCGTACTCTTTAAGATATTGATAGAACGTGTAAACAGCGTACCCCTTGCCGCCTAGATATTTTCTGGCAACATCCTCCGGGGTGGGTTCAACCTTTAATGTTCCAGCTGTCAAGTCAACTTTGAGAATTCTCCCCATATATCCGCCTGGCAATTAGCAACCCCAAAAAATTTTAGGGAATTTAAATATTTAAAAATTATCTTTTTAGTTTTTGTGGCTTAACTCTAATCTATTTTTAATATTTCCCTATCTTTTTCCACCTTTTCCATCGCCTTCTTGCAATTCAGACTTTATTTCCAAACGCATTTGCTTTGATATTTTGGCTATTTTCTTCCGGTATAGATTGGCCCTTCTCAACAGTTGAATAGCGATGGATGGTTAATCCGATAGAACAAATTATAACGCGAAAAGAATGGGAAAAATTCATTTTGGCATTTTAAATTCCCCTTTGTTTCAGCCTGTTCTATTTGATTGTTCCTTAAGATATGCGCTTAAAATTTTTCCATGATTTATCTTTGGCTTAGGAGTAAGATTGCCTGCGCCAGATCGCCTTTTGTCTGCTCAAGAGCTGCTCTCGCCTCTTCTAGGCTTACGTTTGCTTGCTGCGCAACGAGCTGAATATCTTCCTCCGGTATTGTAATTTTTCCTTCAATGGTTTTCTCAGATATTTTTCCACCAGTTATTTGAAATATTTTTTGTCCCTGAACCTCTAGGACGGCAACCTCCGGGTTCTCGATGACTATCTCCTTACTGCTTGTTTTAAGTATTACTTCTTTAACTTCTATTGAGCTCATGCTTAAGCCCATACGTTGCATAAGCCTTTTAGCCTCTCGTGGGCTGATTTTTCGCATTTATTTCGGCACCTCTCATTACGTTTATTTTTATTGTAGCAATCTTTCTTTTTAATTTTCACCTCTTCCTCTACGAACCTTCACCGCTACGCCTCTCTTAAATAATCTCATCTCCGATCCTGAAAGTAAGGCTCTGCCCACGGCTGCGATTTCACCTTTACGGTCTATGACTATAACCTCCTCGCCTGGGCGGATCTCCTCATCTAAATCAACAACGTATTTGACGAACACATCTTTTCCCCTTTCTACAAAGGGCACAGCGTCATCTTCAATTTGAACCCACAAGCGTTTAGGCTGCATAACCTCGAAAACTCTTTTAGCGCCCTCCATAGTTAACGTGAATAGTCCGGTTAAGGGATTTAATGCCGCTAAAAGATTTCCATCAAGATAGACATATTTTACCTTGCCAGTTCTTTTCGAGAAGACCATCTCAACATTATCTGGAAAAAGCCCTTCACCTACTCCTTTACCAAACTGGTAATCAGCAATCTTCCTTATTTTCTCTAAAGCAGCCTTCTTCTCAAGCATGCGTCATCTCTCTAAAATTAATGTGAAATGTTTATTATAATTATTTTTTATTAAAACCGCTCCGTAGAGATTAAATTCCTATTTCTATCCAGTATCTCCAGCCATATTACACGTTAACTAGCCCTGTAAAATCAAATCTCTAATGAAAGCAAGCCTTATTAGGAAGTTTTCCAATTTAATGATGGGCTTTACTGGCTACTAACCTGTGGAAGAAGTATTAAAACGGCTTTCTTTACTTGTTAGTGGTATTTAGCTCCAGCACTTGAGAATAGCAAATAGGAGGTGATGTGATAAATGAAATATATAGGGTTTTGGGAGTACGCTCCAGGCAGCATCACGAAGGTTATTGAGAAGTTTAAGCAGATGACGGCGGAAAGGGAGAAGGAGAATGAGGATTTTGCAAAATTAATCTTTGGGCCATTCCGATTTTTCGGCGAGAGTAAGGGTTTCTCAATATTTGAGACTGATGATCCGGAGAAACTTACGAACATTGCAAACTTTTATATGCCTGAAATGAAATGGAGCTTCGTTCCAATACATGAGACCGCTGAATACGCGAAATCAACGATGGCGGATATTTACCTTAGAAGGAAATAGCTTAAAACATGCTTTCAGATAACATTTTCACCTTACCTTTTTTAGTATTTCGTCTATTACCTGCCGGATCTGTTGAAACTTATTAGAAAAATAAATTCTTATATCCAAAATTGCCTCAAATTTATAATTATTGGAGAGCGAAGGATTTATGGAGACGATTCCTGAATGGGAAAACCCAAGGGTTACTGAGAGAAATAAGGAGCCGGCCCATGCAACCCTCATGCCTTATCCGGATGAGGGGATGGCGCTTGAATGTGTAAGAGAAAAGTCTCCCTGGTTCCTGACGCTTAATGGCGAATGGAAATTTAAGTTATGTGAAAATCCATATCTTGTGCCTGAAGGCTTCTATGCGCCTGACTATAATGCGGAAAGCTGGGATGCTATACCGGTTCCGAGCAATTGGCAGATGCACGGATACGATAAGCCGATCTACGTTAATGTTAGATATCCATTCCGCGCTGATCCACCGCGTGTTCCGCATGATTGGAATCCAACCGGACTGTATCGCAGGACATTCACTATCCCAGATGATTGGCTCGGTAAACAAATATTTCTAGTCTTTGACGGCGTAGATTCAGCATTCTATGTTTGGGTTAATGGACAGATCGTCGGATACAGCGAGGACAGTCGATTACCTGCGGAATTCAACATTACACGCTACGTTAAGACTGGGGAAAATGTGCTGGCGGTTAAGGTTCTACGTTGGAGCGATGGAAGCTACCTGGAAGACCAGGACATGTTCCGTTTAAGCGGAATATACCGGGATGTTTACCTATACTGCGCACCTAACATTCACATACGCGACTTCTTTGTGAGAACAATTTTCGATGAAAATTATCGGGATGCAACCTTAAAAGTGAGGGTTAATGTCAGAAACTACTCGAACGAAACATCTAAATCGCATATTTTAGAAATTAAGCTATTCGATCAAGAGGGGCTTCCAGTATTTAACGAACCCATAATTAGACATTTTGGCGGGGTAAGCCCTAAAAGCGAAGTCATACTTGAAGTTGAGAAGAAAGTTTCAGGACCTAGGAAATGGTCGGCTGAAGACCCTTATCTGTACAAGTTGCTTTTTACGCTGAAAAATGATGTTGGTGAAATAGTTGAGGTTGAAAGCTGCTATGTCGGCTTCCGCCAGGTTGAGATTAAAGGTGGACGCATATTAATAAATGGCGTACCGGTCTATCTTAAGGGGGTTAATAGGCATGAGCATGATGATGTAAGGGGACATGCAGTTACAGTAGAATCGATGGAGAAAGACATAATTCTCATGAAACGCTTCAACTTTAACGCTGTGCGCACCTCCCATTATCCAAATCATCCCGCTTGGTATGATCTCTGTGATAAGTATGGGATTTACGTGATTGATGAAGCCAATATTGAATGCCATGGGCTTGTCGGCTTTTTAAGGACCATCTTCCAAATCGAGGAGACGCTGGGCAAATCATGGGAAGATCTCATCCAAGAGTTTCGGGAAGAGATGAAAAAGAGATCATGGGAAGAGATCATGGAGGAAATATCAAAGAGGTTTCCCAGATATGTAGAGCCGGCTCATGATCCGGAGTGGCTTCACGCATTTATGGAGCGATTTGTCCGGATGGTTGAGAGGGACAAGAATCACCCATGCGTCATAATATGGTCTCTTGGAAACGAATCTGGATATGGACCTAACCATGATGCATTATCCGGCTGGGTTCACGGTTATGACCCGACGAGGCCTGTGCATTATGAGGGAACAATACATACCCGTGAAAGGAAAATCTCCAAGAGCGTTGATATAATAAGCATTATGTATCCATCCCTTGAAAGGTTAATTCAGCTGGCGGAGGACCCTGAAGAAGACAGACCTATAATAATGTGCGAGTACGCCCACTCAATGGGCAACAGCACAGGTAACCTAAAGGAGTACTGGGAGATAATCCGCAAATATAAACGCATATGCGGAGGCTTCGTATGGGACTGGGTTGATCAAGGATTAAAGCGTGTAACGGAGGATGGGCAAGAATGGTGGGCTTACGGCGGAGACTTCGGCGATGAGCCGAACGATGGAAACTTCTGCATAAATGGCCTAGTTTGGCCTGACCGTAAGCCCCACCCAGCCATGTGGGAATGCAAGAAGATTCAGCAGCCCGTTGAGGCTGAGGCGGTTGATGTCTCCAATGGAATAATACGGATCTTAAATAGGTACGACTTCACCGACCTGAGCATCATCGACATATCATGGGAGTTAACTGAAGATGGAAAAGTGATTCAGCAGGGAACGCTACCTAAACTCTTCATCCCGCCCCATGAAAGCGAGATTGTAACCGTGCCGTTTAAGGTTCCAGAGCCGCTTAAGCCCGGAGCTGAATATTGGCTGACGATCCGATATAAACTTTCAAGGGACACCCCGTGGGCTGAGAGGGGCTACGAGATCGGCTGGACCCAATTTAAGATTCCCCTCGAAGTTCCTCCGGGACCAGCGGTTAAAGTTAGCAGCATGTCCCCTCTTAAGCTTGAGGAAGAGGATGATGAAATAAAGGTTTCGGGAAAGAATTTCAGTCTAACCTTCGACAAGAGGGATGGGTGTCTCACTTCGCTCATCTACGAGGGCCTTAACATTATAAAGAAGGGACCTTTACTGAATGTTTGGCGTGCGCCGACAGATAACGATGCTCCAAGATTAGCTCCCATGTGGCGTAACGCTGGGCTTAACCGCTTAAAGCACACAGTTAGAGAAGTTAAATCTGAAAAGATTTCGGATCAATTAGTCCACGTATCTGTAAGCACATCGCTCTGCACGCCGGAGGAAATTGAACGGTTCAAATGCAATTACCTCTATAAAATTTATGGAAGCGGAGACATAATAGTCGAGGTGGATGTTGACCCAGCATCTGGGCTTCCATCATCATTACCGAGGATCGGTCTTCAGCTAACTCTTCCAGGGGGATTCGAGAATATCGCATGGTTCGGCCGCGGACCGCATGAAAACTATTGGGATAGGAAGGAGGGGGCGCAGATTGGAGTTTACAGCGGAACCGTTGATGAACAATATGTGCCCTACATTAAACCCCAGGAAAATGGAAATAAAACCGATGTCCGCTGGGTTTCACTTACCAACAACCTTGGAATCGGGCTTCTCGCCGTTGGGATGCCATTGATGGAGTTCAGCGCTCACCACTACACGATTGAGGACTTTGAGAAGGCGAAGCATACGCATGAACTTAAGAGGCGGGAGGACATAACATTAAATCTTGACTATAGGCAGTCAGGCTTGGGGGGAGGAAGCTGCGGACCTGACACGTTGCCTCAATACCTAGTTAAACCCGAACATGTTCGCTTCAGCGTTAGGCTAAAGCCTATTTCACCCAGCGAATCGGCGATGGATCTGAGCAAACAAACGATTGAGCATGGCTGAATATTCAAATCTCCCACTTTATAGGAAGCATCCATCTATGGGCGCTGGCAAAGTCGGGAGGAATAATGGCTGCTAGTCGCGTTGAACCTGGAGTTTCAGCGTATTTATATATTTTAGGTTTTTGGGAAAAGATTATATAACAAGGTTATAACAAATATTTATGGGAATAAATGTGGATAAATCATACTTTCAGGAGAGACTTGAAAGCTGCAAAAGCTATGGGGAGATCTTCGAGATCGTGAAGAAGGCTGTTAAGGAGGTTCTGGGGTTACGTAGATCTGGCTTACTGTTATATCTCGAGGATTTGCCTCCGCATATAGGCGCATACCATCAGATCGGCTCAAACGGCATAGTTCTAAACAGGCTGCTATTAAACATTATGTCCAAGACATTAATGTCTAGGACGGAGTTTAACTCGCTAATTTTCTCGCTTCTACTCCATGAATATATCCATTCGCTGGGCTTTTTAGATGAGGGAGAGGTTAGAAGACTTGTCTATGAGGTGAGCCTGAATGCTTTCGGTGAGGAGCATCCGGCGGTTAGAATGGCTGTTAATCCGCCATTGATAAATATTCCAATGAAGTCTTTTGAAGAAAACTTGGATCATAGGCTGGAGATCGTTAAGGATTTTGAGAAAGTTGAGCATTCATACATCATTTAACTGCTAAAAACAGAAAGGAATAAATTTAATTAGCTCCAGCATTTTTAGTATTTCCTTAAAAGTGATGTGGAATGAAGCTGTTTGGAAGAAAGAAGGAGTCGAAATCCAGCGAAAATGTGTATGAGATCTTCGGAGGCTTTACAATAGTGAGGAAGCCAGGCGGCTATGAGATAACGTGGAAGAGCCCAAATGTGACGACGATAACCGTTCAATCGATGCCGATAATATCATCCGATGTTCAAACTAGGGAGGAGGACGGCAAAATCTACGTGTTAACAGCTGAATGTAAACTTAGATTGGTGACTGATGAGGGAAAGACCGAGGCTTACATATCGAAGATTTAGCAAACAGTTTAAAAGCCTCAATCATCATTATTTTTTGGAGGTTGATAAGTATGCCGCATCTCCTAACTGGAAGACAACTTAAAAAATGCTTTGAAATCTTCTGCCCCTTCGAGAAGGATGGGACATTAAAGCCTGAAGATGAAAGGGTTACAATTTTAGCTTCAAACATAAATCCCCCAGTGGATCTTCAGGGGAGGGCATTCGTCATGGCGGCAGCTCAGGGAGATCAGTCGCCGATGATAATACAGATAAGCTATAACTCAATGAATCTCGCCGGTGGGAAAGCCACGCATTTCAAGCCTCCAGCTGGGGTTGTTCGTCAAAACTATCCGCCTCCAGCTGTTGACGGGGCTAAATTAACAGTTGAGGTTCTTGAGCATCTGATAAACCAGTATGGCGCAAAATACGTTGCCGTCTCTCTAGACCATTTTAACGTGCCGAAGTTTAATTTCGATGTCCTCTCAAAAGCCCCTGTTAAAAAAAGTTTAGAAAGCGAGTTGGCTGCCGTTAAAATAAAGGACGCAATTGATTTTATGGAGCCAGCGTTTGGAAAGATAGAGCTGGATGATAAAACTTTAAATGCCTACGTGAATTTCCTCTCAAGCCCTGAATATCAAGAGTTTAAGCGGGACTTTCTGAACGTTGTTGCAGCGGTTAAGCCGGCTTGGGGCATGATTGACACCGAGAGGCTTCCGCCTGTATTAGTGTTTGCCGTTACAAAGGATATATGTGATGCAATAAGAAAGGATTTAGGAAATAGAGATGTGATGCTTGAAGCCGAGCTGGGGGCAACTGGACAGAGCGGTGAAGAAGTAGAATATGTGAAATTGAGGGGTAAGGATCTTGAGAACTTCGCAAAGCAGGTTGCTCTCTTCATTAAATACACTGGCGCGGAAGGAATCTCCTATCCAATCGGCATGGTTCACGCGGCGAAAAAGGGGGAGAAACATGAACCTGACATGGAGAAGCTTGAGGTTGTTCAGAGAACCCTGCTGCTTGAGGTTGGGGAATACATACCCTTCGCTCAGCACGGCGGGACAGGCGCAGCAAGGGTTGCATGGGGACTTGTTGGCAAAGACAACATAAACACGAATTATCTTGTGGCTGGAGCAAATGCTTTCGCGGATCACTATGAAGCGAACAGGGAAGCTGTTAGAGCAGGTGACAAGAAGGCTTGTGGAACCGATATATACATATTAATGACAATGGCCACCTATAACGCTGCCATCGAAAAATTAAAAGAAACCAACAGCTACCAGAAGGGTCCAATGCTTAAGTCCATAATTTAGGTTTTAGATGTCGGCGCAACTTTAAACTTCCGGAGCAACCGATCCCCACTTTATGATTTTTCCATCCCTATAAATTGGTGCCACATGAAATAGATCCATCTGGCATGAGAATTTTATGTCATCCGTGAAACCTAGCTCCATAAGTTTTCTCGAATGCTCACTTCTTATGATAGCTGCATATAAATCATTTTCTACATGCTTAAACGCCAGTAAGGATGCTAGAGCCGCATCCGACACTTTAATTGCGTTTTGAGGCAGCCTGGCAATTATTGCTCCAGCGCAGATAAAATCTTCTAGGGAGAATTTTCCCTTAGTTCCTGACTGTACAATTGAAATGTTTACATTTTCTGCTCTAGATATTGCGAACGCCTTTTCAGCAGCATACTTTGCATTTAGAAATGAGCCGATTATAATCCATCTGGATTTTCTCGAACGCGTTATGGCTGCTGTTCCACTCGTAGTTGTTAGCACTATTGTTTTACCATGAACTCTTTCGCGGGTATATTCGAGAGGTGAATTTCCAAGATCAAACCCTTTAGGTTTCAGCCCGCCCCTTTCACCTGCCAGGAGATAGTTTGGGTTTCTAGCGTGAATTTCATAGGCTTCCCTCAATGTTTTTACGGGTATTATCGCCTCGGCGCCATTCGCTAGGGCCGTTACAATGCTTGAGCAGCATCTTAAAGCATCTATAACAATTATTAGATCCCCCCTTTCAGCAGCCTTTCCGGAATCCTTAGCTAAAAACTCAATATTCACGTTGATGATCATTTTAGGCGCCCTCATAGATGCTATCATAGGATCCACGGTTCTTTTCCATTGTGAAAATGGGAAATGACTTTATATATTTGCTTATCTACTGAAATATTTAGTTTCGTCCTGCAGCGGTATCTCAATATGGAAAATATTGAGGAAAACGTTAAAATAGGACTTGAGGTTCATGTGCAGTTAACAAGTTTGAAGACTAAGCTTTTCTGCAGCTGCCCCTCAGACTACAGAGGTAAGGAGCCTAATACGCTTGTATGTCCAGTTTGTTTAGGGCTTCCGGGCTCGCTTCCCGTATTAAATAAGAAGGCTGTTAAACATGCAATTATGGCGGCGCTTGCCCTAAACTGTCAGATTTCGGAGAAAATGATGTTCTTCAGAAAAAACTACTATTATCCCGATTTGCCTAAAAATTTTCAGATAACCCAGTATGATAGGGCTGGCGGGGTCCCATTAGCCGTTAATGGATACCTGTACATTGAAGATCAGGGCCGCCGGAGAAAGATTCGGATAAGCAGGGTTCATCTTGAGGAGGATCCTGGGAGACTCATACATGTAGGGCCAATCGACCAATCCCCCTACACGCTTGTTGATTACAACCGTTCCGGAATAGCTCTTCTGGAGATCGTCACCGAACCGGATTTAAAATCCCCAAGGGAAGCCAGGATATTCCTTCAGAAGCTTAGGAACATACTTGAGCATCTGGGGATATTTGATGGAAGCCTAGAGGGTTCGATGCGCTGCGATGCCAATATATCGTTGGCTGGCGGAACAAGGGTTGAAATTAAAAACATCACATCTTTTAAGGAGGTTGAGAGAGCCTTAAGTTTCGAAATTATTAGGCAGAGGGGACTCATTGAAAAGGGGATCACCGTTAAACGTGAGACTAGGCATTGGGATGAGATTAGAAGAATCACGGTTTCGCTTAGAACTAAAGAGGAGGAGCAGGACTACCGGTATTTTCCAGAGATGGATCTTACACCAATCTTGATCAGCAGAAGTTTCATTGAAGAAGTAAGGGCTGAAATGCCTGAGCTCCCTGAAAAGAGGGTTGAACGATTCATGGAAATGTATGGGCTGCCGAAATATGATGCTGAAGTTCTTGTGAGCTCCAAATATTTAGCGGATTTCTTTGAGGAATGCGTAAAGCTATATGATAAACCTAAGGAGATAAGCAATTGGATGATGAGCGACCTGCTTCGTTACCTCTATGAAAATAACATTGAGCTTTACGAGTCGAAAATAACCCCGAAGAAACTTGTGGATATGATACGCCTGATTGAGGAGGGCTTAATAAGCGGGAAGATAGCTAAAAAGATACTTCCAGAAATAATTGTTTCAGGGAGGGATCCTGAGGAAATAGTCATGGAGAAGGGTTTAATCAAAATAATAGATGAGAATCTGCTTAATGAGCTTGCGGATAAAGTTTTCGCTGAGAATCAGAAGGCCGTTAAGGATGCTCTTATGGACGATAAGGCTATACATTACCTTATAGGTCAATTGATGAGGATTACAAAGGGTAAAGCAGACCCGAATATTGCAAATAAGATAATCCGGGAGAAAATACAGAAAATTAGAGAGGCGGAGCTGCATAGAAATATAGAATAGCTGGAAAGCTCATTTATGAAGCATCTTTTCAGATGTAAACTTCAAAGCTTTCCTCAAAAACTTATACATGTTTAATGCTGCTTCCGGATCTGATACCAAATCTGCGACTTGACTTAGGAGGCATATGCCATCTATCCCACGTAATTTCGCCAGCCCCAGGAGCAACCCGGATAATCCTATAATCCTCCCGCCGGAATATAGTTTCGCGCCTAATGAAACGTATTCTGAAGCGATTTTGCCTGAAGTTCCTGCGACATATATCTCCCTTTGGGTGGGAATCGCCGGCAAACCATCTAATGTTATAATAAAGTCGCAGTTAAATTTATCCGCAACATCTAATATGTCCCCGCATATTTCATAATAGGATGGTAGATCCTCAACGGGCGGCTGCATGTCGCCTATGAGCATTGCCAGATTGGCTTCTAATGTTGATATTAAAATCCGATATCTTAGCAAACTGCATAATCCATCTTCATCCACAATTGCGTAATCCGGCAAGGCGGGCGTATAAAGCTCAGCAAATAATTTAGCTTGAGAATGCTCGGCTAATAGGTTTACTGTTGCAACACCGACGTTTCCTACAGATGGCAGTCCAACGACGAAGATGGGATTTCTGAGGCTTGGCTGAAAGAATATTCTTAGATATGTTCTGTTCAAAGCTGCTCTCCATCATAAATCTTGAAATGGTGATATTTAATCATAGTGGAGACTTTAATGCCCAATTTTTGATGAACAAAATTGGAGGCTGGATTAAACCGTCCACTAGGCTATTTAGCTGGCATTTTTTATGTTGCTACGTGGAATAAGCGGAAATGTTAGGAGCATTGCGAGAGCTGCGAGCATTGCTGAAACATGAAAAGCTGGCAGGTATGAACCGTAAAAGTCTCTTGAGTAGCTTGCCATAATGGGTCCTAGGATGCTGCCCGCACCGTATGCAGTGAACATGATCCCATAGTTTACTCCAAGATTTTTGCTTCCGTAATAATCTGACGTTATGGCCGGATATAATGCTAGAAAGCCTCCGAAACATAAGCCTATCATCATTATGCTGATTACGAAAAGCGGCTGGATGAAGAATAGGCATGAAATTATTAACAGCGCTGTTAAACATGTTAGAAAATTTATCGTTAGGGTTTTCTCCCTCCCAATTTTGTCTCCAAGCGAACCCCAAAAGATCCTTCCTAAAGCGTTGGAGCCCCCTAACGCTGACACAATCATGGATGCTTGAGAATCAATCATGCCCGCTAATTCCATGGCAACCTGCTTAGCCTGTCCAATAGTCATTAAACCCGTCGCTGTTCCAAACCAGTAGCTAAGCCATAATAGGGGAAACTGTTTGGTTCTAAACATTTCTGCGGGTTTAAAGTTAGCTTTCGCCGCACTGCTCACAGCGGCGATGCGGGTTCGCCCCCTAGGCTTATAGTCAGCCGGAGGGTTCCTTAAGATCTGGGCTGATGAAAGAGTTAACGCTATAAAAATTATGCCCGTTAAAATGAAGGTTTGTCTCCAACCGTAGGTGTCTATTAGAAACGACCAGAGAGGCGCGAAGATTATAGCTCCGCCTCCGAAACCAAATACGACAAGCCCCGTGGCTAAGCCCCTCTTGTCCGGAAACCACTTATTACATGTCGCTATTGGAGCTCCATATGCGAAGCCTATGCCGAGCCCTACAAGCAAACCGTAATTTACATACAGCCATAATAAGGAGTTTGTGTAGCTTGAAAGGATCATTCCTAGGCTAAGTAGAAAACCGCCTATGCTTACAGTTATCCGAGGTCCTTTTTCATCCTGGAGTTTTCCAGCCGGGATCATGGATAAAGCGAATGTTAGCAATGCAATTGTGAAAGCTGGCGTTGTTTCAATTCTATTCCAGCCAAACTCTGTCTCAAATGGCGAGATAAGTATGCTGAAGGCATATACGGCTCCGAGGCATAAATTAACTATTATCGCGGCGAATACATATTTCCATCTGGAAACATCCATAGATAATGAGACGATTCTTAACTTATATATCCCTTTCCTATAGGCTCTTCCTTATAATATGCTGATGTATCTCAGCACCCGTAAGTTTCTATTGGAGAAAGAACCGTTAAAATATGTTAGATGCGTGTATCTTATAAAAATGAAGCGGGCGATGAGTGATCATCTACCAGTGATTGTAGCGAACTATTTCCTCAAGCGGTTTCCTATCGGTTACCGGCCCCTTCTTCTCAGCTGGATAACCTAAAGCTATCATTGCAACCACCCGCGCCTCCTTCGGTATGCCTAAAACCTCCTTGACTTCCTCTTCCTCATGGAAGACACCAATCCAACATGTTCCAAGTCCCTCCTCCCACGCTGCAAGAACAAGATTCTGTAAGGCTATGGCAACATCAATCTTCCAAAAATCTGTTCCTGGAAAACTATCGTTAGGTACTGCGCAACCAATTATTATGACCGGTGCTGAAAGCGGCCCTCCGCGGCTAGGCGGCCTAATGTGGGGCGGCATACGTTTTTCCTTTGCCTCCCTAAGTTTCTCCTTTACTTTTGGATCTGTGATAACTATGAAGCGCCATGGTTATCTATTGCCAGCTGATGGTGCAAGCCTCGCGGCTTCAAGAACTTTTCGAAGCTTTTCCTCCCCAATAGGTTTCTCCTCGTAACTTCTTATACTTCTTCTAGTTCTTATTGCTTCAAACACTTCCATTTTAAGCCGCCAGAAATAAAAAAGATAGGGATCTTTAAAAGCATTTCCTAAAAATATTTAAACTTGTTTTATGCACAATATCTTTATCACATAAACCAATACTCTTATAAGCGGGTAAGCATATAATATATTATGCGGATAAGCAAATTAGGGTGAAAAAGATGATGACAAAAATGAAGGGAATATTGCTGGAATATTACTGGCGATATGGCATATGGCAATTTGCTTATTGGAAGAACATCTAGCACGTGCGAATCGTGTAAAGAACTAAACAAAAAATTGATAATCGGTGATTAAAATGGGTCGAATCACCGTAGAGCTCTCAGATGAATTGGAAAAGAAGCTTAGGTTGAAGGCCATAGAAAGATTTGGTGGGAAAAAGGGCGACTTGTCCAGAGCCGTAGAAGAAGCCATAAAAGAGTGGCTTACTAAAGAAGAATGAGTATATGAAGAGTGAAAATTGGTGGACTCTAAGAGGCGCCGAGAGGCCAAAGAGGCTAAGCAAAGAAAAAGGAAATTCAGGAGAAAGAAAAGACGCCGCTGATCAATAGTATTTCCCACCAGTTTGGATGGACTTAGAGAATCGATGATGCCATGCCGTTTATTTTCCATCTCATTTTTTAAATAAAAACTCATGTTTAAGAAGGTTTATTTCAGCTCGATGATTTTTCGGTTCTCTTTAAGATCTTTTCAAACCTATTGTTCCAGCCTTTAATCACTTGATGCTCGTGACTTATATCGTGAACTCTTCTAAGGTGCTCAACGATCTCCA